>ERZ825670.15-NODE-15-length-245839-cov-9.795764_pt1 | contig 245839 bp, 217 predicted proteins | sample MGYA00519929_ERZ825670 | MGnify/ENA primary metagenome ERZ825670 (study PRJEB31778, sample SAMEA3449207) | human gut metagenome | biome: human gut; feature: human-associated habitat; material: faeces | place: United Kingdom | collected 2010/2012 ...
TTTTATTGATTTTCAATTGGTAAATATTGTGTCTCATTTCATTGTGGAACATACAGAAAAAAACAATAAAAATAGAAAAAACACTTGAATTTTTTCGGATTTTATGCTAAAATAATGTTTTAAGGTATGTTTAATATGTTATATCAAAATATATAATCTTAGGAGGATTTTTTATGAAAAAGAAAATAATGCTTTTAACTGCTGTGCTATTAATGTGTTCTTCTATGATGTTTGGTTGTAGTAGTTCACAAACTGATAATAATACTAATGCTGACAATAGTTCCAATACAAATTCTAATTCCAACAATTCTAGCAAAAGTAACACTAAGTGGCAAAAAACTATAGATGCAGTTTCCAATTCTGCTTTAGATACTAAGACTTATCCATATGCCAACGATATATATATATCTGTAAGTGACGATAAAAAGTTGGTAGACTATACTGTAATAGTAGCCAATGATACTACTCCTGAACAGGCTGTCGAATATGCTACAGATTTAATAAAAATGTTCAATGATACTGCTAGTGAAAAAGATAGTTCTATTACTAAAAGTTCCGATAATAACTACGGAAGTCTTTTCGATGAGTACGATGTATTAATGACTATAGCTACTGAAGAAAGTGTTCTTAATGAAAAAGATTGGTTAGTTTGTCAAACTATAAAGGCTGGAGAACACACTCCAATACAAGCTGGTGGATTTTCTGGCAACTAGTTTACCATACTATCTTTAGAATTTTTTATCTATATTTGAGTAATAATAACTATATGTACAGTGTAACGAAGTTTACTTTATTTCATTAAGGAGTGGTTTGTTTGCCTATAAATGATGACTTTAAACATCAAGTAAAGTCAGCTAATCCATTAGAAAGCGTTATTGGTGAATATGTAACACTAAAACGAAGTGGAAGAAACTATGTCTGTTGTTGCCCGTTTCACTCAGAAAAAACGCCATCTTTTTACATTAATGTGGAAGATGGTTTCTATAAGTGTTTTGGTTGTGGTGAAAGTGGTGATGTTTTCTCTTTTATTATGAAAAGAGAAAATTTGGACTTTATAGATGCTCTAAAGTTTTTAGCCGAACGTGCAGGTATTCCAATGCCAAAATGGGATAAATCTCTTAAATCGGAAAAAAATTCTCAAGAGAGAAATATGATATTGAATATTAATCGTGAAGCCAGATTGTACTTTTATAAAAATTTATTAAGTTCTAAAATAGCCATACAACATATTAAGTTTAAAAGAAATCTTTCAGCAAATACTGCTTTAAGAGTATACAATATGGGTTTTGCCTCTGAAGGATATTTAACCTTAGTAGGCTATCTGCGTCAATTGGGATTTAACGATATGGATATTGCAAAATCTGGACTTGCCCATATGAACTCTGCTGGAGTAATATACGACTTCTTTAGAACTAGATTGATGATTCCTATTATAGATATTAGAGGTAACGTTATCGCTTTTGGTGGTCGTACTTTAGATAATTCAACTCCTAAGTACTTAAACTCTCCAGATACGCCAGTATTTAAAAAGAGTGAACAGTTATTCTCATTAAATATAGCCAAAAAGCACACCAGCCAAAACAGAAGTATAATATTAGCTGAAGGTTATATGGACGTTATTGCTCTATATGAGGCTGGTTTTAAAAATGCTGTTGCATCGTTAGGAACGTCTTTAACTCCCGAACAGGTTAGCATTATAAAACGTTACGCTGATGAGGTTATTATCTGTTATGATAACGACTCTGCTGGTATAAAAGCCACCGACAGAGCTATTTCCCTATTTCTAAACTCATCGGCAGATAAAGAGTTGAAAGTTAAAGTATTACAAGTAAAAGGTGCTAAAGACCCCGATGAGTACATTAGAGCCTTTGGTAAAGATAAGTTTCAACTTCTATTAGATGACTCTGTAGATGCTATAGACTTTCAACTAAATCAAGCTAGAACAGATTTAAACCTAAATACTAACTCTGGTAAGATTGAAATGCTAAAACGTAGTGCTAATATCTTGGCACAAATTCAAAATGTATCTTCTAGGGAAGTATATGTATCGTCAGTAGCTAGAGAGTGCAATATTGAAACTAATACCTTTTTGGAAACTGTAGACTCTGTAATAAATAAGAATAATAAAGTTCATGCTAAAAGAGTATATAATAACAACAGATTTTTTAACACTCCCATTAAAAATAGCACTAATAACAACGGCTACATAAACACTTTTGATACTACTTCTCAAGCAAAGATATTCAACTCGGAACGTGAAATAATTGCCTATATTTCAACATTCTACGATTTAATTCCATATGCTATGGAAAGTCTATCTGTAGATAACTTTAAATCTGATAGGCATAAACATATATTTAAAGCCATCTGCGACCACGCAGAAACTTTAATAGATTTAAATGACAAATCTATAATACACGGAGATTTAAATGAAGATGATTTTGAATACTTCTTAAATCTTTGTGAAAACTATAAAAATATTATTGTTGAGTATGATATGGCTCAAAAAGGTCTACAAGACTGCATTAAAAATTTGTTGGATAGTTCTATAACGTTCAATAATGATAGTGAAAACAAACTATTAGACCTCCATAAACTCAAGAATAAAAAATTGCAAGAACAAAAACACAAAACATTACCTAGGTAGGAGGAATTTTTATGTCAGATAAAAAAATGGCTTTCGAGAATCTAATGGAACATGGTAAGCTAACTGGTAAACTTACTACTAAGGAAATTACCGATGCCTTAGAAGAATCCGACTTCGATAGCGACCAAATGGACTCTTTCTATGAAAACTGTTCAAACCTTAATATTGAAATTATTGACGACTTTACTCCAGAAGATATGGACTTAAAGTTGGATATGTCAGACGATTTAGAAACTGCTCTTTCTACTGAGGGTATAGCTATTGACGACCCCGTTAAGATATACCTTAAAGAAATAGGTAGAGTTCCCCTCTTAACTCCAGAAGAAGAACACGAACTCGCTGAACGTATGGCTAAAGGTGACCCTGCTGCTAAAAAAAGACTCTCTGAGGCTAACCTTAGATTAGTAGTTAGTATTGCTAAACGTTATGGTGGCAGAGGTATGCAGTTCTTAGATTTAATTCAAGAGGGCAATCTAGGTCTTATAAAGGCTGTAGAAAAGTTTGACCATACTAAAGGTTTTAAATTCTCAACTTACGCTACATGGTGGATTAGACAAGCTATAACTAGAGCTATTGCCGACCAAGCTAGAACTATTAGAATACCTGTCCATATGGTGGAAACTATCACTAAAGTTAAAAAGACATCTAGTCAACTACTACACGAAAACGGTCACGACCCTACTGCTGAAGAAATCGCTGAAAGACTAAACATTCAAGTGGATAAGGTTAGAGAGATTATGCGTATCGCTCAAGACCCAGTATCGCTTGAAACTCCTATAGGTGAAGAAGAAGATAGTCACCTAGGCGACTTTATCCCAGATGATGACGCTCCTGCTCCTGCTGAGGCAGCATCTTTAATACTTCTTAAAGAACAGCTAAATAAAATTTTAGGAACTCTTACTGAACGTGAGGCTAAAGTTCTAAAGTTGCGTTTTGGTCTTGAAGATGGTCGTTCTCGTACCCTTGAAGAAGTTGGCAAAGAGTTCGATGTAACTAGAGAACGTATTCGCCAAATAGAAGCTAAGGCTCTTAGAAAACTTCGTCACCCTAGCAGAAGTAAACAAGTTAAAGACTTCTTAGATTAATTTGGAGGTTTCTAACCATGCAAATGAACCTTGAATGTGACTACGCTATTAGAATCGTTGATGTTATCGCTAATGCTAACACTAGAATAGATGCTAAAACAATATCTGAACGTAGTTGTGTTAGTCTTAGATTTTCTTTGAAAATTCTGCATAAGTTAGTTACTAATGGAATAGTAGTATCTTTTATGGGTACTAATGGAGGTTATGAATTAGCTAAATCCCCTAGTGATATATCACTATATGATATAGTTTGTATTATAGATGGTGAGTATCATTTTAATCGTTGTATTGATGATAACTATATATGTTCACGTCATGGCAAAGATAAACAGTGTCAATTCCATAACATATACTGTCAAATAACTAACTATACTGTTGAAAAATTAAAGTCTTATACTTTTGATATGTTCTTAGATACTAAATAGTATCTAAAGCTACATAAAAAATCCACTCATACGTTGAGTGGATTTTTTTAATATGTATACTAATCGAATATAGTATGCGTTTGAATAACACCATTTTGTTGTAGACTCAATAGTAGAGTAAATCTAGCCTCATCACGATATTCAGGTTTTGCCATGTAGTACATATAAGTTTCAACCAAATTTAACAGATGGAAAGAACGTCCTTCTATTTTAAAGTTTTCAAATCCCATAGGAACGTATTTTTCTAATATATCTGTAGGAGATATATGCGTAGAAAAATCTTTTATTTCAAATATGGTATGAGATGTATGCTCACATGGAAAAGGTTCGCTTTCAAAAGGCGTATTTGGATACTTATTCATATGATTTACATATTCAATTTGAGTTTTTCCTATAGTCTTATAGTGTTCGCCTCTGCGTGAACAGTTAGGTTGACAACACGCATTTACTAAAATTTCGCACTTATCTTTATGATTAAGTTTTTCTAACATTTCAAAGTTATTGTTCCAATTGTAGTCTAGCACTACAAGATTATAATCTTTTTCAAGTTCTTGTTGTAGTAGATTAAAGTCTTTAATTTCCTTACAAGTAGAACTGGTTATCTTGTACTTTGGATAGTTTGTGCGTATATACTTCTCTAATATTGGTGATACTACTATAACTTCATTTAAACCATTATTTGCTAACGCTAGACAAGTATTACAATGCTTATCGCTTAGATGTTTCTTTTCTAATACTGGATTTGTAAAAGTAAATCTGCAAGGAACTCCCAAATCGTTAAAAGTTTTAAGTATATGTTTTATATCTTTAGGATTGGTACAGACTCCCGAAGTGGTACGCCCACCGTTCCACATAGATGGTGGAAACTCTCCATATACTGATGCAATTTCTAAGCCATCATGAAAAAAGTGAGGATACTCTTTAATCATCTTTATAAGTAACAAGTTTACATGATAGTTATTGGTGAAACTTGGAATATGAAATCTTATCTTCATACAAAATCACCTACTATTGAGCATCATAATAGGCTTTTTCATCTAAAGCACCTATTTTTATTAGATATTTATCATATGCGAAAAGAACTTTATCCACAATATCCTTATCAAGACCAGTTTCATTAATAACGAACTTAGTAAGTTCTTCAGTATCTATTACAATCATGTCATCATTTTTATTATTATTTGCCATAAAAAAATCCTTTCAAAAAAACTAAAATTCAGCTTTGCATATATCCACAATAGCACGAGCGAACATCTTGCAGTTTAACATAAGACTATCCAACTTGACACTTTCGTCGTCACCATGCATATTATTATCTTCATTAGGGAACTCAGCACCAAAAGCTACGCCACCGTCTATATTATGAACGTAAGTTCCTCCACCGATAGCTTGACAATATGGAGTGTTTCCAGTCTCCTCTTGATATATATTAAGCAAAGATTTTATAAATTCGCTATTCTCATCGGTATGATGTGGATTTTCTGCCATAGTAACCTCAAAACTATAAGAATATTCTTTCATAGCACTAGCAAGAGTATCAATAATATGTTCCTTAGAGGTACATATAGGAAAACGAATATCTTGTTTACATAAAAGGCGTCCATTGTGCATGGATATTATGCTAAGTACAGATGTAACATCACCAGATAGACTATCTTCAGCGAATATATTCAAAGCGTTGCCATTGCAATCGCCATGAGGGAACATCTTAGCTAGACCTTGTATAGCTAAAGAATTATCAAACTTACTTAGATATTCAATCAAACCAGTTATAGCATTAACTCCCAAATGTGGCGTAGATGCGTGTGCAGAAAGCCCAGTATACTTAACCTTGTAGCCATCTTGGAGTTTTTCAACCGTAATATTATCGGCTGATGGAACTTCCTTAGATACTATAGCATAACATTCAGCAGGAACACCATTTATAACAGTTCCACCTTGGATATCTTTTATAAAGTCGTCTAGATATTCACTACTAAATGAAGTTCTTATCATACCCTTTTCAATGTTTATACATGGATAACTTCCATCTGGAGTAAATACATTAGGAGGCATACTTTCGCAAGTAGCATAGTATTCCAAATCACTAGAACCATTTTCCTCATCTGTACCCACTACAAAACGCACATTGCTAGAAAGTTTAATGCCCAAATCTTTAATAGATTTCATAGCATACAATACAGCAATGGCAGGGCCTTTATCATCTATAGCACCACGACCGAACACTTTGCCATCTACAAGAGTAGCTCTAAAAGGTGGATAGTTCCAATTTTTTTCAATAACAGGAACTACATCTAAATGGCATAGAATACCTAACTTTTCGGTAGTATCATCAAACTTGATAGTTCCCACATAGTTTTGAAAGTTAGTAGTTTTAAATCCCATACTTTCAGCCATAGATAAAAATTCATTTAGAACTTTAGCACAATTTAAACCATAAGGCATACTTTCTAAGGCTTCGCCTTTAACACTTGGTATAGATATTATCTTATCTAAAGAGTTTAACATCTGTTCTTGTTGAGTATCTATGTAGTCGTATAATTTTTGATAGTTCATAAATAGCAACACCCCCATAACAATATCTATATTGTATCACAAATTTAGAATATATTCAAGTAGTACAAGAACATATAATAATTAATAGCAAAAAATAATATGTAATAATTGCTAATTATTACATATTATTATCCAATATTTCAAAAACTTAGCTGTTCCAAACCTCATTAAAGTAGTCGGTTCTATTTTGAATGTTTTCATTAGTAGATTTAACAAACTCACTATTATATTTAAGTGAATTTAAACATTTAGTTAAGATTTTAGCATCTGTATCGAAGGTGCTACTTGGAGCAGTTACAAAAGCCATATCATAGACCATATAGTAAGATGTATCTAGTGAACTAGGAAAAGAAGTTCCAAGTAAGTCGTTAACCCAAGTCATATCTTGAACATAGTCGCCAAAGTTGACGATAGTTCCAGAAAACATACCCTTGCAAGAGTTACCCTTACCATCATTAAAAGATGCTACTACTGTTTTGCAATCCATAACGCTACTAGCAGTGAAATAAGATGGTACAGTTTTATTATACTCTTGTATAGTCTTAAAGTTATTAATGCTCAAAAGATTTGCATTAGATAAATCTAAAGTATTAGACTTTGCCCAAGTTGAAAAATCGTTAAAGTTGGAATACAAAGCACTTACAGTAGAATTTTCTATATATGGAGCATCTGCAAACATTTGATACGCTGAACCACCATAACTTGCGTAAAACTGCCAATATTCTTTAGATGCTTTACTCTTTAAAACTGGTTCAGCTTTTAAACGTACAAATATTTGATATTCTGGATTATTCTCATCATATACCACCAAAGTGTGAGCCATTTCTAAGCCACCCTCTTGAACTTTCCAGCCCTTTGGAATTTGAATAGATAGATATGAACTAGTATAAGTTTCGGTTTCTGTTGGCATTTTTGATGTAGTAGTATCCATATACCTAATATCTTCAAAACCTAGGAGTATTCTTTTTAGAAGTAGTAAGTCTGCTGAGGAAAGTTTTCCATCGCCGTCTACATCTGCTTGAGGATTAGTATTCAAGATAGTATCAAAGTCGTAATCAGAGGACAAACCTAATAGACATTTTTTTACGTTTAATAAATCTAAAGTATTTAACTTACCATCTTGATTAATATCGCCTCTAATATTAGATGTATCTGCATTACACAACATAGTCGGTGATACACAACCTACTGAACACATAACAGTAGCTAATAAAGTAGTTACTAACTTTTTCATAAAAAATCCCTCCTAAATAATAGACAGTATATAATATCCATATTTATGAAATAATTATAACCTAAATTGATAAAAAAGTCAATATGAAAACTTGTTTTTTGTATATTTTCACAAAAAGTTGTATAAATATAGTGCATAATGTATAATATTTCCAATTAAAGATAAAGGCAACACTCTATTTAAGAATGTTGCCTTTAAAAGTATTACTCAGGGATATATTCTAACCAGCATTTAAACCATAGTTAGCACATAGAGCAGCAAGTCCACCTTGGAAACCACTTCCAATAGCTTGGAACTTCCATTCGCCATTATTACGATATAGTTCTGCAATAACTAGAGCAGTTTCTATAGAAAAATCTTCGCTAAGGTCGTAACGCATCAATTCGACATTATTAGCAACATCGACAATTCTAATAAAAGCGTTGCTTACTTGTCCGAAGTTTTGCTTTCTAGTTTCATAATCGTAGATGGTAACAGTAAAAGCTATTCTATCGATATTAGCAGGAACAAGACTTAAATCTATGTTAACCTGTTCATCGTCGCCATCACCCTCACCAGTACGATTATCACCCATATACTGTACAGAACCACTTGGGTGTGTTGGATTGTTATAGAATATAAAATCACTATCGGAAGTTGCTTTGCCAGTAGCATCTACAAGAAATATAGATGTATCAAGGTCAAACTCAGCACCACCATCATACTTATTAGTATCCCAGCCAAGACCTACTAATATTTTAGAAAGTCCTGGATTAGTTTTAGTCAAATCAATCTTCTGACCCTTTTTCAAACTTATAGCCATAATAAAAACTCCTTTAAAACAATTAATCTAAACCTAATAGATGTCTTTTTAGCATTAATAAATCCAAAGTATTAATTTTAGTATCTGCATTATAGTCGGAATTATTAAATACTATGCTACTTTCGTTTTCCAAGCCTAGAAGATACTTTTTTAATAGAAGTAAATCAGCAGTATTAACCTTGTTATCTCCGTTTACATCACCTAGTAGAATAGAACCTGTTGAAGATGATGTAAAATCTAAACTACGTGGATATGCATCATATGCATCATTATCAGTAACAGTTAGTATAGTAACGGTATCACCGATTTTTAACTTTTCAAATTCGGATAAGTTGTTTCCAGTACCATTTATTATAGTATTTGCATTTATATAGAAAACATATTCTTGATTATCATCAGTAGTGATACTAATGCTGTAAGTATCATCATCATTAGATTGGATATCTGTTACAGTACCAGTTAGTTTTATTGTAGTATCAACATCAAAACCATCAACTATTGAGTAGAAACAAGGTTTTGCAGTGTAATCCTCGTTGAATAGTACTGGAAGTCTTGAAGAACGCCAACTTTGGTCATCGGTAGTACCCCAGATTACTACAGCAGATATACTATCGGAATACTTAACGGCTAAATCCATAATATCACTGTAATACTTAGCTTGATTTTCAAGACCAGTTTCGGAAGTATCGGAGGTAGTAACGTCAAGTTCAGTAATTTGGATATCAAGACCAGTTTCGGAGAACGCTTTTAAAGCCTTTTCATATGTAGATACTGTTGGGAAAGATACATCTAAGTGAGATTGCATACCAATACCATCAATTAGACCTTTTTCTTTAAGTCTAGTAGCCATTTCCACGATAGCTTTCGTCTTAGATGGCATATACTCATTAAAGTCATTATAGTATAGCTTACAACCCTCTGGAGCGTACTTTCTAGCGTACTCAAAAGCGTAGTCTACAAAAGAGTTATCACCAAAGATTTTAACCCATGCAGAATTATTAGAACCGTTAGAACCTTGTTCACCTGGTTGACGTGGATTACCATCATCTAACCAAATTTCATTAACAACGTCCCAAGCGTAGAAGTCAACGTCAGGATATTCAGTTGCAAGTAGTTCCATTAGATTTTTTATGTAGTTTTCCATACGTTGAAGCATAACTTCCTTAGATACAAATGCTCCATCGTTGGAATAACCCTCTTTAAAGAACCAGTCTGGAGTTTGACTATGCCATACTAAAACGTGTCCACGCACTGGAATATTATTCTCTTGACAGAAGTTTAATAGACTTCTAGCACTATCGATACTAACTGCAACATCGCCTTCGTTACCAGCTTGTGCTAACTCTTGACACTTAGATTGCACTAATACAGAATCTGGTTTCAACTCGTTACCAAAAGTGATACTATTGTAGTGTTTTAGGACTAAATCCTTAGTAGCTTGCGAACCTAATTCAGATGCCATCATAGCACCACCAAACTTAAAGTAAGGTGAATATACATCTTTTAGTGATGAGATATCTTTTTGAATTTGATATTCTGGTGTAGAGTATATATTAAAGTCATCTATAGCAATATCCACCTTAGTATCAGAACATTCAAAGTATAGATATACTTCTGTACAATCCATAGGAATTTGAACCTTTGCATTAGATAACTCTGCCCAATCGCCTTGAGATACTACATTGGCTATGTTAGTATAATGTACTGTACCAGAACTATCGGTATACTGCATACTTAAAGTTACTGTAGAATACCATGGAGTCTTTACCCAAGCATCTACTACATACTTTTTGCCACCCTCTAGTATGCCATCAGTTAAGAATTGAGCTCCTTGCCATGATTTTTCTCTATTAGTACATAATAGATATCCATTACCACCATGAGCACCATCAGTAGCGACTTCCACCTTAACGTTTTGACCCTCATTCATTCTAGGGGAAAACCCATTTAAGCCGTCCTCAAAAGTAGCAGATACTACTACATCATCAGTAGTAGTACTATCTTCAGCAGATGCCACTACGGCACTAGATGTCATTAACATGGTAATTGCAGACATTCCTGCAATAAACTTTTTTATCTCCACTAGAAAAACCTCCTTAAATTTTCTAATATACAATTATAATATTAGCATAAAGTAGATAAAAAATCAAGAGTTTTAAGAAAATTTTTATATACTTTTTAGAAAAGTTTGTGTACTTAGCATCTAAATGGATAGCGTAGCATCTGCTACAGAGGTAAAAAAAAATAATGATAAAATAAAATTGACATTACTATGACGGTGTGGTATAATCTATAGTGTAATTTAATCTTTAATTGAAGGAGTTTTTATATATGAAAGCTGTAATAACAGTAGTAGGTAAGGATAAAACTGGTATACTAGCAGAGGTTAGTACTGTATGTAGTCAAGAAAAAGCAAACATAATAGAAGTTACTCAATCTGTACTACAAGATATGTTCTGCATGATTATGCTTGTAGATATATCCTCCTCAGAGTTTGATAGACTATCCAATAAGTTTAAGGAAGTTGAACAAAAACAAAATTTGAAAATTCATGTAATGCATGAGGATATTTTTAACTCTATGCATAGAATATAATCCTTTGGAGGAGCTTTAAATGATTAATACTAATGATATTTTGGAAACTATAACCATGATACAAGACGAATGCCTTGACATTCGTACTATTACTATGGGTATATCTCTATTGGATTGTTGCGACAGTGACATTGATAAGGCTTGTGAAAAGGTCTATAAAAAGATAACTACTAAGGCTAAAAATCTAGTAGCTGTAGGTGAACAGATAGAAAAAATGTATGGTATTCCAATAATAAACAAGAGAATATCCGTTACACCAATAGCTATGATTTGTGCTTGTTGTACTGAAAGAAATCCTATTAAGTTTGCACTAACACTTCAAAAGTGTGCCGATGAGTGCGGAGTAAACTTCATAGGTGGATACTCTGCACTAGTACATAAGGGCTTTTCTGCTGGTGATTTAGAGTTAATAAACTCTATTCCAGAGGCTCTAGCTAGAACTACTAACTTATGTTCATCAGTAAACGTAGGTTCAAGCCGTTCAGGAATAAACATGGACGCAGTAAAACTAATGGGTGAAATAGTAAAGAAATCTGCTGAACTAACTAAAGATGATAACTGTTTAGGCCCTGCAAAACTAGTAGTATTCTGTAACGCTCCAGAAGATAATCCATTTATGGCAGGAGCATTTCACGGTGTAGGCGAACCTGATTGTGTTATCAACGTAGGAGTATCTGGTCCAGGTGTAGTACGTTCTGCCGTAGCTAAGCACCCAGATGCAAGTATAGATGAAATCGCTGATGTAATCAAAAAGACTGCTTTCAAAGTAACTCGTATGGGACAGTTAGTAGGTTCTAAGGCATCGGAGATGCTTGGAGTTCCTTTTGGTATCGTAGATTTATCTTTAGCACCTACCCCAGCAGTTGGCGACAGTGTTGCTCACATACTAGAAGAAATCGGTCTTGAACAGTGTGGAACTCACGGAACTACTGCAACTTTAGCTCTACTAAACGATGCCGTTAAAAAAGGTGGCGTTATGGCATCTTCACACGTTGGAGGTCTTTCAGGAGCATTTATTCCAGTATCCGAGGACGCTGGTATGATTGATGCTGCTGTAGCAGGTACACTATCACTTGAAAAGTTAGAAGCTATGACTGCAGTATGTTCAGTAGGTCTTGATATGATTGTCGTTCCTGGTGATATAAAACCAGAAACCATATCCGCTATTATTGCTGATGAGGCTTGTATAGGTATGGTTAATAATAAGACTACTGCCGTTAGAGTTATCCCAGCTATAGGAAAATCTGTTGGTGATACTCTTGAGTTTGGTGGCTTATTAGGAAGTGGTCCAGTTATGAAAATAAATGAAAAGTCCCCTGTTAAGTTTATATCAAGAGGTGGACGTATTCCTGCACCTATGCACTCTATTAAAAACTAAAGTTAAAATTAAAGTAGTATAGGCGACTACATTTAGTCGCCTTAAACTATCATAGAAGGAGGATATCTTTTGGCTAAGTATATAAATAGAATAAAAAATACGCTATCTTATACCATGGTTACATCTAAAAATCCCGACGAAATTAAGGATATGGATACCATAATCGATAGACTAAAAACTAGATGCAATGAGTACAATTTAGAATTTGTATCTTTAGAACATAACGAAAATTTAAACTGTAACATGGCGATAGTAAAGTATTTAAATAAAGAGTTTAAGATTAACTTCTTTAAAGAAACTCTATATAAACAGAATATCGAACATTTACAAATATATCATAAGTTAAGTTATCCAGAAAAGGAAACCCTTGAACAAGAAGAAATTCAAGGTGTAACCGTAGCTATGGATTTCTCACAAGCAAACTTCCACCCAGTAGTAGGACTACACATTCAATTAAAGTTTATGTGTTGCTTAGTTGAAGATATGTCTTTTTGTGTAGATTTCAATGCCGAAAGAATACTATCGGGGGTATGGTGTAACATTCAAGCTAAGAGTCAAACTCCACCAGCGTTGAAGTACTTGTATACCGTTCAAGGCGTAGGTTCGGATACCGATGATAACAAGGTATGGCTACACACTCACGGTCTAAACAGATGTGGCTTTATAGAGTTGGAAATTATGGACAGTAACACTGAACTCGCTAACGACCACGCTATTATATTAAGTAACTTTGCCGATTGGATTATATCTAATCCTAAACCTATTGAAGAGGGTACTCCTATCATAATAGGTAAAGATATCCATGAAAATAATATCATTCTAACTTGGATTAACTGGATGGAAGCTAACAAACAGTATGATAAAATGTTAATAGGTGGCAGAAACTATCGTGATATTGCCCATAGTGGCCCTATTGGAACTGTATACGCCGTGGAAGATAGAGAAAACTCTAAGATAGTTCCACTATCTGAAGTAGATACATCTAACTATAAGAGTATTCTTATGGTTCTACCTGAACAAGAAAACGTGCGTATATCGTCATTAGCTAAGGAAAGAATTAACTTTTTAAAGAACTGGTCAGCACTATCTAGTGCTAAAGCTAAGGTTAAGATAGCTTTTCAAATTAAAGATGATATCGCTGAAAAGTGTGGTTCTAACTTTGAGCATCTATGGTGCGACTTGCACAAAATAGACAAGGACAGCGTCTATTGTGAAGTGGAACAAGAACCTAGATACGTTTCCGACCATGTGGCTAAAGGCGAAAAAATTAAAATATCACTTGACAACCTAAGTGATTGGTATTTGGAAGTAGATGGTATGCAAGTAACTCCAGATAGTGTATACCAACTAGTTGAATAATGCCTACTTTAGATTATAAATTAACTTTAGGTATAGAAAGTATATCTAGGTTGTGTGAACTGCTAGGAAATCCACAAGATAAGTTTAAATCTATACACATTACGGGAACTAATGGTAAAGGTTCTACTGGAGCATATATAGAAAGTATTCTTATACAGAGTGGTCTTACTATCGGAAGGTATACATCTCCTGCAGTAAAGGATATGCTAGAAACTATAACTATAAACAAAGTTCCAATAACTCAACAAGAGTATGATGTATGTAAATCTAAAGTTTTAGAGGCATCTGCTAAGTTGGAAAGTCTAGGCGTTAGACAAGTATCTCAGTTTGAGTTGGAAACGGCTATAGCCTTTGAATACTTATCCACAAGGTGCGATGTCGCTATAATCGAAGTTGGCATGGGTGGAAGATTAGATGCTACTAATGTATTACATAATAAGATACTATCAGTAATTACATCTATAAGTTTAGACCACACTCAATATTTGGGAAGTACTCTAAAAGATATAACTACTGAAAAGTGTGGCATAGTTCAAAATGGAGTTCCTACTGTTACCATACTTCAAAATGATGAGGTAATTAGAACCATCAAAGATATATGTTTACAGAAAGGTTCTCCTTTGAGTATCGCTAATAGGTTAGATACATCTAACATATTTGTCGATAAAGACTATACACTACACTTCGATTACTTAAACTACAAAGATTTAAAATCTAAAATGCTTGGCGATTTTCAAGTAGATAATGCTATACTATCCATAGTAGCGTGTGAAGTCTTAAAAATATCTAAAGATTGCATAGTAAAAGGCATATTCAACGCTACTTGGAAATATAGGTTTGAAATAGTTAAAAAAGGCAATCCAATAGTAATATTAGATGGCTGTCATAATGCTGATGCATCTTTGCGTTTAAGAAAGTCTTTAGATACATACTTTAAAGACAAATCCATATGCTACATAATGGGCATATTTAAAGATAAAGATTATAATACTATAGTTAAAAATTTATGCGATAAGCCTAACATAGTATATACTATATCTACTGATGGAAGTCGCTCATTAAGTGCCAAAAAGTTGGCAGATATAGTTAAACCATACAATAGCAACGTATTCGCTTGTGATACGGTAAAGCAATCCATAGAACTTGCAAAGGCATCTAAAACAGATGTAATAGTTATATTTGGTTCACTATCCAAGCTATCGCAATTCGATGATTTTTAGGAGGGTTTCATTTTTTACTATGATAGACTGTCATACACATACTACTAACTCCCCCGATGCCGAGAGTTCTCCGATTGAAATGGTTCAAAAAGGCATCGAACTAGGTCTTGACGTTATGGCTATTACTGACCACTGCGAAGTAAATATGTGGTATAATAAAGAACACTATAAAAAAACTTTCGATTATGATGACTATAACTATCAAAAAAGCTTTGAGCAATCTTTAGTGGATAGCTCTAAATTAAAGGATACTTTTAAAGATGATATTAAAATCTTGCGTGGCATAGAACTAGGTCAAGCGTTTATGGACTTTAGTCTTGCTGAAAAGATTGTATCCGACAGTAGATTGGACTTTATTTTAGGTTCTGTACATCAAATTGATGGCTTTCCAGACTTCTTTATTATAGACTACTCTAAAGTAAATCTTAAAACTTTAATAAAAGGATATCTTTTAACAGTGCTTAAACTCTGTAGATGGGGTAAGTTTGATGTCTTAGCCCACTTAACATATCCTCTTAGATACATATACGAAAATGGTTACTCCTTGGATATGAGTCAATTTAATGACGTTATATCGGATATATTTAAAACCATTATAAGTAAAAATATCGGCTTAGAGGTGAACTCCTCAGGATTACGTCAAAAGTGTGGATTTTCCTTCCCTACCATCGAATACGTTGAAATGTATAAAAGTTTAGGTGGTAGTATAATATCTGTAGGTAGCGATGCCCACTCTACAGACCAACTTGGAAAAAATATTCAAGATTGTATCGATATGATTAAATCTTGTGGTTTTGAATACTTAACTTACTTTGAAAATAGAAATCCAGTTAAGTATAATATTTAGTTAAACTTATTTAGGAGGTTTTTTTATGGACACTATTCTAAAACTTTTAAAACACAACGCTAGACTTTCAGCCGATGAATTGGCTAGTATGACTGGACTATCTGTTCCAGAAGTTGAACAGAAGATTAAAAGCTATGAAAAAAAAGGTATCATAATGGGTTACAGTGTAATATTAAACGATGAACTCATTGAAGATGATGACAACGTTACTGCCTATGTTGAAGTTAAAATAACTCCTGAAAAAAACGCTGGTTATGATGCTATTGCTAAAACCATCGCTAAGTATGATGAGGTTGAAAGTGTTACTTTAATGTCTGGTTCTTATGACCTAGCCGTTACTATAAGTGGTAGTAATGTAAGAAAGATATCTATGTTTATATCTCAAAGACTTTCTACTATAGATGGCGTTCTATCTACTGCTACGCACTTTATTCTAAAAAGATACAAGGACAAAGGCATCTGCATAGACCAAGATGCAACCGATGAAAGAGGTTTCGTTGCTCCTTAACAATCACACTTAGGGTAAAACTTAATATATTGAAAGGAGTATTTTTTCCAATGATTAACTATGAAAAAATTTTGACTAAAAAAGTTCAAAATATAAAACCCTCTGGAATTAGACGTTTCTTCGATTTGGCTGAAACTATGGAGGGCGTTATAAGTTTGGGTGTGGGTGAACCAGATTTCGCTACCCCTTGGAGTATTCGTAATGAGGCTATAAATAGCTTAAAAAAAGGTAGAACCTATTATACATCTAATTCGGGATTAATTAACCTTAGAAAAGCTATCTCGGATTACACTTTTAGAAAACATGGTATTGAATACAATCCAAATGATGAGATTATCGTAACTGTAGGTGGTTCGGAAGCTATTGATATCGCTATACGTTCCATGGTAGACGTTGGCGACGAAGTCTTAATAGTTGAACCTTGCTTTGTATGTTATGCTCCATTGGTTCAAATGTGTGGAGGCGTTCCAGTTACCATTGAAACTAAAGTAGAAGATAACTTTAAGTTAAAGGCATCGGCACTAAAAGAAAAGATATCCGATAAGACTAAGCTACTAATACTACCATTTCCGAACAATCCAACTGGTGCTATAATGACCAGAGAAGATTTATCCAAAATTGTAGAAGTTCTAAAAGATACCAACATAGTAGTTCTAAGTGACGAAATTTACAGCGAATTGACTTACGGTAAAAAACATTGTTCTATTATAGAGTTCGAGGGAATGAAAGAACGTACTGTATATATCAATGGATTTTCTAAAGCCTTTGCTATGACTGGTTGGCGTTTAGGATATCTTTGTGCTCCTAAAGAACTATCTAAACAGATGTTAAAACTACATCAATATGGAATAATGTGTTCACCTACTATAAGTCAGTATTCAGCGGTAGAGGCACTAACTCATTGTGAGGACGAAGTCGCTAAAATGCGTGATGAGTACAACATTCGCAGACGCTTAGTGGTAGACGGCTTTAACAAGATGGGTTTAACTTGTTTCAATCCAGAGGGTGCATTTTATGTATTTCCATGTATAAGTAGCACTGGTCTTTCTAGTGAAGATTTTTGTGAAGAGTTACTATATCATAAAAAAGTCGCAGTAGTTCCAGGGGACGCATTTGGTGAATGTGGTAATGGTTTTATTAGAGTATCTTATGCGTATTCGCTAAAGCATCTACAAGAGGCTCTAAAGCGTATTCAAGAATTTTTGGACGAACTTAAAGAGGGTACTCACAATGATTAATCAAATGCTAGATTTAAAATCCTCAGCGAAAGTAAATCTAACTTTAGATATAACTGGCAAATTAGATAATGGGTATCATACTTTAGAAACTATATTCTATGAAGTTCCTATTTACGATACCTTAGCTATTATGATAGATAATACTCGTAATATAGACGTTCAATGTATAACTAAATCCAAATATGAGGTTATTCCTAGTAATGAGAATAATATAGCATACATATCAGCTAAGAAGTTCCTAGAGGCTATAGATGATACTTCCCATGGAGTTAGTATAGGAATATTAAAAAATATACCATCACAAGCAGGTTTAGGAGGTGGAAGTTCTAACTCTGCGTGTGTGCTAAAAAGTTTAAATAGAATGTTTGGCAATCCACTAAGTACCGACGATTTAATTAAACTAGGTGCAACCATAGGTGCAGATGTTCCATTTTTTATCATGGGTGGAACTGTATACGCCACTGGTATAGGTGATATATTAACTCCATTAAGACCACTTCCAAGGTTAAATATGGTAATCGCTAAAAATTTAGATGGTGTGTCTACTCCACAAGCCTATAAGCAAATAGATGCCCTTGATACTATTCAACACTTAAATACTTCGTTAGCTTTGAAGTCTATAGAAAATCAAGATATACTTACTCTTAGTAAGTGTTGTGGCAACGTATTTGAACAGATTACTCTACCTAAATCCATTACAGATATTAAGAACACTATGTTAAATCATAATGCTATGTGTTCTGTAATGACGGGTAGTGGTTCGGCTGTATTTGGAATATTTGAAACGTCTACACTTGCTAAACAGTGTTTCGATGTATTAAATGTACCATCTAAATTTTTGGTATAGAAAGGATTTTTATTTGGAACGTGTTAATAAAATACTATCCAATGCAGAGTTTAAGCACTGCTTACAGACTATTGAAACTCTTGAAAAAGATAGAATCTTCTGTAAGCATGGCATAACTCATCTATTGGATACTGCTAGAATTGGCTATATATTGAGCTTAGAAAATAGTTTAAACATTCCAAAAGATATAATATATGCTACTGCACTTCTTCACGACATAGGCAGATATGACGAATATATATACAAAATATCACACCATAAGATATCCAAAAGAATTATAACTATCCTTAAAGATTGTAACTACTCTAACGATGAGATATCTACAATAGTTGAGGCTATTGGAAATCATGATAAACCTCCTACAGATATCAAAACTCTTTCAGACGTTCTATATAAGGCTGATAAACTATCCCGAATGTGTTTCAACTGCAACGCTCAAAATGAGTGCTATTGGAATACAAATAAAAAAAATAAAACTCTAATTGTATAACACATAGTGTATACACAGAAAGGATATATTATGATTATTGGTAATAAAAATTTTAATCAAGATAATACTTACATCATGGGAATTTTAAACGTTACCCCAGACAGTTTTTCCGATGGTGGCAAGTACAACTCTTTGGATAAGGCTCTTAAACAGTGTGAAAAAATGATTAATGATGGTGCAGACATTATAGACGTTGGTGGTGAAAGTACTAGACCTAACTACACTAAAATATCCGATGAAGAAGAAATCTCAAGAACCGTTCCAGTAATCGAAGCTATTAAAAAGAACTTTGACGTTCCAATATCCATAGATACTTATAAATCTCATGTAGCAGAAGAAACTTTCAAAGCTGGTGCAGACCTACTAAACGATATTTGGGGCTTAAAGTATGACGTTCTAATGGCTGATATCGTTAAAAAGTATGATGTTCCTTGTTGTCTAATGCACAATCGTGATAACACTAACTATTCCGAAAACTTTATTCAAGACGTTCTAAACGACCTTAAAGAAAGTATATCTATAGCAGAAAATCATGGTATATCTAAAGATAAGATTATCTTAGACCCAGGAGTTGGCTTTGCTAAGAGTTTAAATCAAAACTTGCTAGTTATGAAACATCTAAAAGAGTTCAACTTTTTAGGATTGCCTGTACTTTTAGGAACTTCCAGAAAATCTATGATAGGTCTAACCTTAAACGTTCCAGCAAATGAACGTGTTGAAGGTACTATAGTTACTTCTGTTATGGCAGTTCAGAGTGGTTGTATGTTCGTAAGAGTTCATGACGTTTTAGAAAATAAAAAGGCTATAACTATGACCAAAGCTATTTTAGAATGTAAGTAACATAAAAAACTATATATATATTATCTTTAGGCAATTATATTGACTTTATATCTAAAATGATGTAAAATATCTATGTAATATTTTTTAGAAAAGCGAGGAATTACAATGAAAAGACCTTTTGTTACAAAAGATTTGATAGAGAAAATTTCCAAGGAAATTCCTACACCCTTTCACATATACGATGAAAAGGGCATTAGAGAAAATGCTAGAGCTTTATTAAAGGCTTTCTCTTGGAATAAGGGTTTTAAAGAATATTTTGCAGTAAAAGCTACTCCTAACCCATTTATTTTGAAAATACTTCAAGAAGAAGGTTGTGGTACAGACTGTTCTTCTTACACTGAACTTCTTATGAGTGACGCTTGTGGTTTTCATGGTCACGATATTATGTTCTCATCTAACGTTACTCCTGCTCAAGATTTCGTTCTTGCCGATAAGTTAGGCGTTATTATCAACTTAGATGACTTTACTCATATCGATTTCTTAGAAAAGACTATAGGTCATATTCCTGAAACTATATGTTGTAGATACAATCCAGGTGGACTATTTAAGATTGAAAATCAAATTATGGATACTCCTGGTGAAGCTAAGTACGGTTTTACTCATGACCAACTTATTGAGGGTTATAAAATATTGATGCAAAAAGGTGCTAAAAACTTCGGTTTACACGCATTTTTGGCTAGTAATACTGTTGCTAATGAATACTATCCAGTACTAGCAAAGACTCTATTTGAAACTGCCGTTGAACTAAAACAAAAGACTGGTGCAAACATTAAGTTTATCAACCTATCTGGAGGAGTTGGCGTAAACTATCGTCCAGAACAAGCACCTAACGATATAGCAGTTATTGGCGAGGGCGTTAGAAAAGTCTTTGAAGAGATTATGGTTCCAAACGGTCTTGGCGATTGTGCTATATTTACCGAACTTGGTAGATTTATGTTAGCTCCTTATGGACATTTAATCTCTAAGGTGATACATCAAAAGCATACCTACAAGGAGTACGTTGGCTTAGATGCTTGTGCTTGTAACTTAATGCGTCCTGCAATGTATGGAGCGTACCATCACATTACGGTACTTGGTAAGGAGGACGCTCCTTGTGACCACAAGTATGACGTTACTGGTGGTCTTTGCGAAAATAACGATAAGTTCGCTATAGACAGAATGTTGCCTAAAATAGATATCGGTGACTACGTTTGTATCCATGATACTGGTGCTCATGGTTTTGCTATGGGCTACAACTATAACGGAAAACTTCGTTCTGCTGAGGTTCTTTTAAAAGAGGACGGTTCTTACCAACTTATTAGACGTGCCGAAACTCCAGAAGACTACTTCGCAACTTTCGACTTCACTGACTTCTTTAAAAACAAATAATATTCTATAAATAGCATATAATAATGGGGTAGATTTCTTATCTACCCCATGTTTTTTATATTATCTTTTTGAGTAATTATATTAACACTCTAACTACCTTATTATTAAACCAGAAAAAAATGGTTTTTCATTTAATTTACAAGTCAAACATATTAATTGCAACTTATCAATAAATTTTGTATTATCTTTACTTTTTGATGGAACATATTTAACAAACAAATCTTCACTATTACGATTTAATAACTTTCCACAAATAGAACACTTATATGGTCCATTTGGATAATGCCTAAAATACATTTATTTATACATTTCTTTATAAGAAGCATCAATTATACCACATACTGGAACTATAATCATTGCACACATATCAACCTCTTATAATCTTTAATCATTATCATAATCATAATTTTTCATATAATCACACCCATAAGAATATTTATTTTTTCTTTTTAATTATCTCAATAGCTATACCTGCCACTGTAATAATTACTGAAACAATATCCAATGGTTTCATAAAAAAATCACTCCTCTTTAATTAGATTTCAAATCGTTAAACTTTTTACATATTCCATATATGGTTGCACCATATGAAATTAAAGTTAAAGCCATTCCAAGTGGATTAGCAGAGGCTGCCGTTTTTGCTACTGTTTTGGCTATACATTTTGGACCAACTGTACTTTTTAACATTGTTTTTGCAATACTAGTTACAACTTTTGCATTCATTATTAAAACCCTCTTTCAATATAATTATAAGTTAACAGAATCATTCATATTTTGATAAAATTCAGCAGTCATTTTTTCAGCATCAGCTACTCTTTTGTCTGCTTCTTCATGTGCTTTAGAAATTTCTCTATTAGCATATTCATGTGCTTTAGAAACTTCTCTTGCAGAAAGAACAGCTACACCACCAACAACTACAGTGGTTACAACTGCCATAATAGGATTTCCACTAACTATAATTTTGTTTCCTAATTTAACGCCATTTTTAGCCAATTCTGCAACACCTTTTATACATGCAGGTATATGTGGAACAACTTTTGAACCAACTACTTTTACTAATTCAAAACCCATAAAATAACCCTCCTTAAAGCACATCAATTACAGATTTTGATGCTATTACTTTATCCATAATTTTATTACGAACTTTCTCATTGGATAGAACACTTCCTGTAATCAATCCAACTAAAAAAGAAACGTTTACTAACTTTAAACCAAATAATATTTTTTTCATAGACTTGTCCTCCAGTATACGATAACGTTCATAAACTAGCTAATGTGAAACGACATATATATATATATCCATTCAGATATATCCTACTATTTATTATACCCATTTAGATATATTTGTCAATACCTTTTTTGGAATTATGATATAATTTATAGATAATAAATAAATTTATAGAGGCATTATTATGTATTATATACAAAGATTAAGGGATCTTAGAGAAGATAACGATTTAAAGCAATCGGATATTGCTAGTCTACTACAAACCACTCAGCCACAATATTCAAGGTACGAAAACGGAGATAGAGAGATACCAATTAGACACTTAATAACACTTGCAGACTTTTATCAAGTGTCTATAGATTACATTCTAGGTCGAACCGATAGAAAAAATTAATAATCTTTTTGATATCTTTAAAAAAATTATATCATAAAGAAAAATATAAATGGTGTGCTGATAGCACAATTTTTAAATTTTTAAAGAAAATTAAGGATATTTTCATGTTTATTTTACAGTAACACGATTGACAATATAATGCAAATATGATAAAATTAAGTTATCCGTAAGTAATGGTATCTTTTATTGTGAAAGGAAGTATCTTTTTATATGAGAAAAACTAAAATTATAGCGACTATGGGCCCTGCTACCGATGACGACCAAGTATTAAGAGATTTAATGCTTGCTGGTATGAATGTAGCTAGATTTAACTTCTCCCATGGTGACTATTCAGACCATCAAAGAAGATTTGAACAAGTAGTGCGTATCCGTGAAGAGTTAGGACTACCTGTAGCTACTATGATGGATACTAAAGGCCCTGAAATACGTTTAGGAAAGTTTGAAAGTCCAGTAGAAATATTCGATGGTGACACTTTTACTCTAACTACTGATGATATTATTGGCGACAATACTAAAGCATCAATAAGTTTCAAAGGTTTACCTTTAGATTTAAATGTCGATGACATTATATACATCAACGATGGTCTTATTGAATTAAAAGTAGACTCAATATCTAAAAACGATATAATATGTACTATCATACATGGTGGCACACTATCTAACAATAAGGGAGTAAATGTACCAAACGTTAGTTTATCCATGCCATATCTAAGCGACAAGGATATGTCCGACCTTGAGTTTGGTGCTAAAATGGGTTACGATTTTATAGCTTGTTCATTCGTTCGTACTGGTGCAGATGTTGATTATCTTAAAAAGTTTACCAAGTCTATAGGTTGGACAACTCCTAGAATTATCGCTAAGATAGAAAACATGGAAGGCGTAAACAACATAGACGAAATTATACATACTGCTGATGGTATAATGGTCGCTCGTGGTGATATGGGTATTGAAATTCCTTTTGAACAGATACCTGCCATTCAAAAAGAGCTTATCCGTAAAGGATATATGGCTGGTAAACAAGTAGTTACAGCTACTCAAATGCTTGAAAGTATGATAACTAATCCACGTCCAACTAGAGCAGAAATCACTGACGTTGCTAATGCTATCTACGATGGCACTTCTGCAATAATGCTAAGTGGCGAAACTGCTGCAGGTAAGTTTCCAGTGGAATCTGTACAAACCATGTCGACTATAGCAAAGACTACAGAAAAAAATATCGACTATAAAAATCAACTTCACGAAAGAGAAAGTAGCTACGATGTAGATTTAAATATCACTAATGCTATATCTCATGCTACCGTAACTACTGCCCACGATATAAATGCAAAAGCTATAATTACAGTTACAAAGTCAGGAACTACTGCTAGAAGAATATCCAAATTTAGACCAAGTTGTCCTATATTAGGAGGTTCTACAAGTAAGACAGTATGCCGTCAAATGAACCTATCATGGGGAGTTACTCCAATGTTAATCGAGGAGAAGAATAACTCCGATGAACTTTTCAAACACGCCGTAGATATGGCTAAACAAAACGGTTACGTTACCGATGATGATGTTGTAGTTATAACTGCTGGTATCCCATTAGGAAAATCTGGTACTACTAATATGTTAAAGGTTCAAAGAGTTTCTGAAAATGACTAATACTAAAAATATCATAAAAAAAGGCGTTCTAAAATAGAACGTCTTTTATATATGTATTAAAATTATATCTAAGATTATTACATTCAAAAGTTTTAGAAGTTTCAACTAACTTCCAATTAGATGATTCATCTAAATTTAGTGGAAAGAAGGTATCTGCGATAGGAACATCAAAGACTTTAGTTATAAAAGCCACTGAGCAATCATCAATAAAAGATTTATATACGCTTTCTCCACCGATTATAAATATATCATCTGTAGGGATATCCATGATGTTTTTATGTACTTCATGGATATTTTTGCATACTAAAACATCTTTAAAGTTGCTACTTTTAGATAGTACAATATTGTTTCTATTTGGTAGAGGTTTAACTCTTAAAGATTTATAAGTATTACTACCCATAATGACCGTTTTATTCAAAGTTTTAGATTTAAAAAACTCCATATCGTTGGGAATGTTATACAATAAATGATTATTATATCCAATAGCCCAGTTGCTACTCACACAAGATATTATATTCATATTACTATTTTAATCGATTATAAAGTTCCAAAGCAGTACACTTATACACTGGGTGTATAACGTATGGAGCAATTTGAATTAAGGGTTCAAGTACGAACAATCTGTTAGCCATTTCGGCGTGTGGAATGGTTAAAATACCATCGGATAGTATTAAGTCATCAAATAGAATGATATCCAAATCCAAAGTGCGAGGACCCCACTTGATAGTACGTTTTCTACCAGCCTTATTTTCGATACTATGCAAGAAATCCAAAAATTCATGAGGAGAGTATAAAGTTTGTACGCATACGCAACCGTTCAAGAAGTCATCTTGAGGAACGTTTCCAACAGGTTTAGTATTTATAAAATCGGAAATAGCAATAACTCTACAAAGTGGATTTTCTGCCATAGTCTTTATAGCTCCATTTAGATAGTACTGTCTATCACCTATATTAGAACCTAACGATACATACACTATATGCCATGAACGTTCTACTTGCACACTTACATTTCCAAATGGGAGTGGTATCGGTGCAGATGGCTTTGATACTCTTACCTTAACGGATTTAATCTTGTAATATTCAAGAAGTATTCTTTCTGCAATGGTTTCTGCTAGAGTTTCAATAAGATTGAACTTATTACCAGTACTAACTTTCACTATTAGATTACATATATCCACATAACTTACCGATTTTTCAATATTATCATTATAAGATGTAGATGAGTTATTTAAAGTAATCTCTGTTGATATAAAAAACTTTTGCCCTAAAGCATTTTCTTCTTTCAACACACCATGATAAGCAAATACTTCCAAATTATCGATATTAATTTTATACATAAAAACAAATCCTTTTTTAAAAACTAATCTTCGGGTTTACACATTAGAGTCATAATAAACTGCTTAGCTGAACGAGGTGAACGTCCGTTTCTACTGATAACAAATCTTTCAGCGAGAATATCGAGTTCATTAATATCCATTTGAATATTGTTAGCCTTAGCGAGTTCATGTACAATATTAAGATAATCTTTTTTGCTTGGTTGCATAAACTTAATGGATATTCCAAAACGTTCAGAAAGAGAAGTCAACTCTTGAACGGTATCATTAAAGTGGATATCGTCGCCCTCACGGTCTGAGAAACTTTCCTTAACCAAATGACGTCTGTTGCTAGTTGCGTATATAACTACGTTATTTGCTCTTGAAGATACATTTCCCTCTAGGATTGCCTTTAAAGTAGAAAAATCGCTATCGTCACTACTAAAAGATAAGTCATCTATAAAGATTATAAACTTTAAAGGATTTTTATTAAGATTATCCATAATTTTAGGAATATCATGAATATTTTTCTTTTGCATTTGAATAATTCTCAAGCCCTTATCAGCGAACTTATTAACTACAGCCTTAACTGTAGATGATTTACCAGTACCAGCATCGCCATACAATAGTATATTAGATGCAGGTTTACCATCGATTAAAGCTTTAGTATTGTCTATTACAATCTTACGTTCTCTTTGGTATCCAATAAGTTGGTCAAGAGTGGTAGTATCTGGATATTTAATAGGAACTATCTCACCGTTTTCCACGATAAACATATTATACTTTGCGAATATACCATATCCAAAAGCAGATATATTTTTAACTCTTAAAAGATATTCTTCTTTAAAGTTATGAGAACTTATATCCCAATTTGGTAAGAACTTACTGTAATCTATGCTATTTTTAATATCTTGCGATTTTATTGTAGCAATACTATTAAGAATATCTAACTCATGACTAATGCAATCTTCTAATAGTAGATTGCTTTCTGTAGCCTTATTAGATTTACTTAAAACATAAACGTTTTCGTCCTCAAAGATTTTATTAAGAACATATTCAGTTAAGTTAGTATTATGTTTATACAATTCAGCAACGAAGTCGGCATACTTTTCAAGTTGAACTTCTGTAGCAGAACTATTTTCAACACATTCCAATAGTAGCATTAACTTTTCGATTACACTGTCTTTCAAAAGATTTCTAAATATAACCAAAGTTTTCAAATCGTAACTATATTTAGAACAGCACATACAATTATCCATAAAAAACACCTTACAAAAAAAATTTAACGTTTAAATAGCGTCAAGAACATTGTAACACAAAAAGAAAACAACGTCAAGGTAAATAATAACTAATAAATGATATATAATAATTATTAATTATTAATTATTATTTATTATTTATTAAATATTAATTAATAGTCTGCATCTATGCCAAAAGATTTACACATTTGTGGAAGGTTTCCAATATACTCTGAGATTATAGGATTAACTTTCCATAAGCCATTATATCTATACAATTCCAAGAGTACTAACGTAGAAGATTTACCAATATTATCTGCGAACATTTTAAAGAGTTCAAAGCCATCAACATAGATACTAAACTTGAAATTTTTAACCATAGCGAAAGTTTTAAAAGACTTATGTTTGGAATTATATACTGCATAACATACGCATATCTTTTGAACGTATTGTGGGACACGTTCTAAATTTACAGTTATAGTATTAAGTTTATCTATGGTTACGGCTTGATTACTTGAACTTGAATTTCCAAAGAAAATCATATCTTCATTATATATAGTTTGATTATTAACATCTGTTAAGAAGATATAAGGGTCTATATCCACATTATAGCCGTTATAAGATAGTTTCATAGTCAAGTTAGAATTTCTAAGGATACACCTTTCACCACGATTTAACACTCTAGTTTCCAACTTTTTAGGAGCGATATCCACTTTTTGCACCGATACCGCAAAGACTTCACTTGGAATATCTTTATTGACACCATCTACCGAATATACTAGAGTATCATTATGTTTAGGAGCATCTTTTAAGGCGATACCATCTATAAAAATTCTTCTAATAAACTTAGATATCAATAGTATTTCACCATACACCCTAGAGCCATCATCTAAAGGATTTACTTTAAGTATTAAATCCACATAGCCCGTACCTACGGTACTTTGCGATACTTCAATATTGGAAGATTTCAAAACGACGTTACAAACTTCTGGTAGATACATACTAAGTTTAAAAGTATTATTCACATTGCACATAAAACTTCCCAAATGCACCGAACGTGGAATATAAAACTTTTTAGTATTAGCCACACCTCCGAATATTTCGACATTTTCTATAATGGTATCGGGTTGTAATTGAAGTATAGCGTAATCGCTTTCGTAACCAGAAATAGAAGTTAACTGTAGATTTAAATTTTTCAATATAACCCCCTTAGAACGAATTAACAATACTGGATTATTTTCATGCCATAGAGTAGTATCGTTACCAATGATAGAACATGGTCTATCTATAATAATACTCTCTTTAAATTCGCCTTTTGGAAGATTTATAATGCTACTTCCTAAATCCAACTCACTTTGTATAATACTTTCCAAAGATATCACCTCCTAAGAATATATATACACATCAATATAGGGAATAGTCAAGACCATTCCCTATATTAGATATATTAAATGTAAACATAGTATATACTAAACATTTACGCCATAATCTCTACAAAGAGCTTCTAAGCCACCTTGATATCCAGATGCAACAGCATTAAACTTCCAATCGTTATTATGACGATATATTTCACAAACTACGATAGCAGTTTCAATAGAAAAGTCTTCCATTAAATCAAAGCGTAGAACTTCTTCACCAGTCATATCTTCAGCGGAAGTCATTTTAGCCACTCTAACGTAGGCATTGGAAACTTGTCCGAAGTTTTGTTTTCTAGCAATGGCATCGTGGATAGTTACAGTTATAGCAATCTTTTGAACTTCATTAGGAACTTTAGGAAAATCTATAATAATAGTTTCGTCATCGCCATCACCATCACCAGTAAGATTGTCACCCATGTGAGTAACTGCATCGTTACGGCTAACTAGATTATTATAGAATATAAAATCCTCATCTCTAAGCACTTTACCATTTGCACCAAGCATAAAGGCACAAGCATCTAAATCGAAGTCATAGCCACCGTCATACTTATTAGTATCCCAACCCAAGCCTATGATAGCTTTAACAATGCCTTTATCCAAACTAACTCTTTGACCTTTTGAAAGATTTACAGCCATAAAAAATTACCTCCTAAAAATAGACTATCTATAATTTTGATTTACTATGTTAGATATTCCAACAGAATAAAGACCTTCACCGATAGCGTTGAACTTCCATTCACCATTATGACGATATAGTTCGCCAAACAACATAGAAGTTTTATCATTATAGTTTATATCATCGGATAGATTAAACTTACAGAGTTCTTTATTACCATTAGATGTATCTACAATTCTAATATAAGCATTTTTTATCATGCCAAAGTTTTGATTTCTTTCATCTGCTTTATATATAGTAACCACAAATGCAATCTTGCAATACTTACTAGGTAGATTAGCTAAATCGACTAATATTTGTTCATCATCGCCATCACCCTCACCAGTAAGATTATCTCCTTGATGTTTTACAGTGCCACTCTTATGAGTAAGATTTCCAAAGTAAATTACATCGGAATTGTCTATACATTTGCCATTTTCGTCCAATAGTATTGCTGATGTGTCACAATCTATGTTATGTTGTTTAGGTTTTCTTGAAAATAAAGAGAACTTAACGGGTTGAATTTTAGCCTCGTCCCAACCTAAAGCAACCATCACATTTTTTAAACCAGAGCTCTCTTTAGTTAGAGATATTTTTTGCCCTTTTGTAAGATTTACCATATTAATAAAAATCCTTTCAATTACATAAATCTATTAGCCATTTGAACTATGCCACTATCGTTAGTAGGTTCACCGATAGCACCGAACTTCCATTCACCATTATGACGATATAGTTCGCCAAAAATCATAGCGGTTTTATTGTTATAGTTCACATCATCAGATAGATTATACTTACAAAGTTCCTTGTTAGTATCGGCATCGACAATTCTAATAAAAGCGTTTTTAATCAATCCAAAGTGTTGATGTCTTTCGTGTGCTTGATATATAGTAACTACAAAGATAATCTTTTGATAGCTACTAGGAACATCTTTTAAAGATACTTTAATCTGTTCATCATCACCAGCACCAGCACCAGTAAGATTATCCCCTTGATGCACTACGCTACCACTACTATGTTGAAGATTATTATAAAAAACTACATCTTTACTATTTATACACTTTCCATTTTCAGAAATTAATATTGCTGATGCGTCGCAATCTATATCTTGTGGAGCGTTACCTAATAAAGATGCTAAAAAACCTCCTGATTTTTTTTCAACTTCGTCCCAACCTAAACCTACGATAACTCTTTTAAGTGATGAGTTACCCTTAGTTAAATCCACTTTTTGTCCTTTTTTCAAATTAACAGCCATAATTTGCCTCCAAAACACGCATAATATCATTATTTTTAATAATATAAAATATATTTTTCTTTAAATTCTATATACATTATACAATTTTATTCAATAAAAGTCAAGATACTTTCACAAAAAGATAACAGCTTGAAAATACATCAAGCTGTTATACAAACATTCATTAAAAGTTACTAATTATTTTTTTTACCAACTATGAGTTTTCTAATCAAATCAACTGGAATTATAGAGATAGACATAACTAATATAACTATCCATTCAACTAAATCCAAGCCGTGACATCTCATAACGCTACCACCGACGTAGGTCATAATCAATTGAACTACTACTATAGCAGCCAATATTTTTAAGAAACCTTTATTTCCCTTAATGTTATCAAATAGGTTGAGTTCTGTAGTTCTAGCATTGAAAGCGTTAAATACTGCTGAGAATATGAAAAATGCAAAGTAAGCAGTACCAAGTTCAAGGAACTCAGGAGAGTTTAAATCTGGAATGTTAAAGAATGAACTTCCGAACTCATAATTTTCAACGAAAATTTTCTGTAATGGAGCAACTGTCAATATTGCAATACCTAATATAAATACCCATACTGAACCAGTTATTATAGAACTCCACATATACTTACTAACAATAGCCTCGTTACGACTTTTAGGTTTTTCTTTCATATATCTGTCAATAGCAGGTTCGCCACCGAATGCTAACGCTGCAAGAGTATCCATTACTAGATTTACCCACAAGATTTGTATTACTGTTAAAGGACTATCCATACCAAGTAGAGGGCATACAAATGATATCAATACAGCGGCAACGTTAATAGTCAACTGGAAGATTATAAACTTTCTAATACTATTGAATATGGTTCTACCATATAAGATTGCCTTTTCTATAGAGTTAAAGTTATCATCAAGGATAACAATATCGGAGGCTTCTTTGGCTACTTCAGTACCACCACCCATAGCGAAACCTACATCGGCTTTCTTTAGGGCAGGTGAGTCGTTTACGCCATCACCAGTCATACCAACTACTAAATCCTTTTCTTGAGCCAAACGCACTAGACGGCTTTTATCTGTAGGTAATGCTCTAGCGATAACTCTAATATCGGATAGAACTGCTTTAATATCATCATCAGACATCTTTTGAAGTTCATCGGAAGTGAAAACTTTTTCCTTATCGGAAGTAAGTAGACCAGCATCACGGGCGATAGCTACAGCAGTTTCTTTTCTGTCGCCAGTAATCATAACTACTTGAACTCCTGCCTCTTTAACCTTTTTGATTGCAGTTACAGACTCTGGTCTAACCTCATCACGAATACCTAGAACGCCTAATAGTATCCAATTGTTACCTTCTGGAAGTGCATCTTCACCAAGAGCATCTTCGGATACTGCTAATGCTAACATTCTAATAGCACGTTCAGCAAATTGATTAATCTTATCGTCTAACTGTTTAGCAGTAGAAAATTCAACTTTGTTGCCATTTTCGTCCATGTAGTATTTACATCTTTGAAGAATTTTTTCAGGAGCACCCTTAATTAGAGTGTAATTGTAATCGCCTTTAACTTGAGTAGCTGAATATTTATTAGTACTATTAAATGGTATAGATGTTACTTTAGTTAAATTTACATCTGGATTGCTGTCTACAGCAAAACCAAGAACGGCTTTTTCAGTAGCGTTACCACCTACAACCTTAACAGAGTTACCATCATGAGTAACTACTGCATCGGTATTGTGATGTATTGCCACTGCAGTAAGTTTACCAAGTTCGCCATTTACGTCTTTAAGTTTAGAAGTTTCTTTTAAAGAACCATCTATAAAAGTGACTACTTCCAACTTACCCTTAGTTATAGTACCAGTTTTATCGCTAAATAAGATGTTCAAAGAACCTGCAGTTTCTATACCAGTAACTTTTCTAACTAATACGTTATCTTTTAGCATTTTGCTCATATTCATAGCAGATACTAAAGCTATCATAAGAGGTAAGCCCTCTGGAACTGCCATTACTATTATAATTACTGCCAATATAACGGCGTGTAGAATACTAGTTATAACTACTATAGGGTCAGCAAAGAATTGCGAAAATCCTCCAGCAGATACTATTGCTTGTATTAAAGATGCTACTGCTATAGCTCCACCACCGATATATCCAAACTTACTTATACCGTTAGCTAATCCAGCAAGTTTAACCTTTAAAGGACTATCACGTTCGTCATCTTGTTGGAGTTCCTTAGCTATTTGACCATATACAGACTTATCGCCTACTACGGTAACTTGCATAACTGCGTTACCTGAACATACTACAGAACCTCTAAAGACTTTGTATTCATTTAAGAAATCCATAGCATCTTCAGTATCTTGCCAACCGTCTGGGATAGCAATTTTTTTAGCCTCTTTAGCCTCGCCATTAAGCACCGATTGGTCTACTTTGATAGTACCATCTATCAATATACCATCTGCTGGGATTTTATCACCAGATTGTAACATAACAGCATCACCGACTACAATGTCATCGATAGGAATTTCTTTTACATCGCCATTACGATATACTTTACAAGTAATCTTAGATGCTTCCTCTTGTAACTTTTGGAAAGCATTTTCATTTCTGTACTCAGAAAATGTAGATACTAACGTTGCTAACGCAATAGCTACAGCGATACCTATAGGTTCATACCATTCAACATTCTGTTCAATTACGCCAACTGCACCCAAAATATAGATAACTATATTTACTAGCAAAGCGACACATAGAATTTTAATCATAGGGTCGCCAAAGTTACCTTTCAGTTTATCCCAAAAGGTTTCAGATGCCAATTCGCTAAGTTTGTTCGTGCCATACTTAGCTTTGGATTGTTCAACTTGTTTGTCATCAAGTCCGAACTTTTTCATTAAACATTCCTTCTTTCTTTCTGTAAACATGATTTTTTTGTGATACACAATCTCAATGATTACATTATAGTATACTAAAATTAAAATAACATTAAATTTTCTATAACTTAACAAAATAATAAGGAACGTCTTATAATTTAGACGTTCCAATATATTAAGATATCTAAAATACTTCAAAGTTCATGATAACATTATAGGAAGTTATTCTAACGTTTATACCATCATAGATATTAATAGCATAATCTTTAGGAATTAAGCTACCATTATTAGAGTACATACCATCACATGAGTTATTTATAAGTAACCACTTTCCATGATAGTATCTAACATAAGCCATAATAGTACGGTCGGCACGTTCATCTGGGAATATCTTACTTACCATATGCCATAGCATAATTGGAGTACAATCTTCAGCGATTAACTTAGATATACATATCCAAGAGTTTTTATCCGTCTGTTTTGGGGTTAAAAAGTTTATTCTAATAATATTTTCTCTAACTCTGTAGTGGCAGAACGGACATATTGGATTATGTACATCTTTTAATATGAACCATCTTTTATTGCAGTTAGGATTTTTACAAGAATGTAAACTATCCCAAGCCTTAGCAAGACCCTTTTCCCATTCAAGAGCCGTAGGTCTTAAATTGGGATTGTGTAGTCCATCTACAAAAGATTTTAAAAATAGACTTTCTAAGTCTTCACCCATATCGGCGATGGTATAAGGTAAATCGTTTGGACGGTTAGAAGTATCTACAGGATTTTCAATAAAGGTAGCCTTAGAACCTAATGCTAAGAAGTCATCATTTTCAGCAGATGAGCAATCGTATATTTTAGGGCCATCGATAAGAGGGTGTCTGCATAGTAGATACTCATATATAAGTACAGCTAAAGAGTGTAAATCGGTGTATATAGATGGTAATATTCTACTACTATCGTCTAATACCGACGTTTCTAAAACTTCAGGAGCGATATAACCTCTAGTACCCATTACTTCTGGTGGATATACATTAGGAATAACTAATGAATCTACATCTATGACTACGCAATCGGCAGTTTTAGGGTCTATAAGAATGTTCTTACATGATAAATCGGAGTGTGCTAAACCAGCTTGATGCAACCTTCTAATACTTCGTGATAGTAATATACATATCTGTAACATAGCACGAAAGTCACCTAGTTCTGATAGCTTTAAAAATCGGCGTGATTTACCAGTAAACCATTTACTATTTTTATCCTTACCTTTTAAGTTCATGCCTTCCACTTGAGATGAATTTTCATCAAAAAAGAATTTACTAGGATATGCAGGTGAAACTATACCAAATCCGAACTTACTATGATATACAGTATCTAAAGGCCAACAGAAACGTTTACGAAAGTAATCTGCAGTCTGTTTAGTATTACCTTTAGCACCGCCTAACTCCTCCGATACGGTAGGATTATATCTATTAATAATCTTATCCAAGCGTTCGGCGACCTTGTTGTTATCCAATTGAGAGGTATCCAAGAAAAATTGCACTACCTTAGATTTATCTGGAGTAAAATAAGTATACTTCATACACCCTTTAGGAGGGTCATCTTTAACCACGAAATCTATATAGTTACCATTTGAAATCAATCTAGCTCTTTCCACATATTCCATAAAAATAAAATTCTCCTCAAAAAGATACTACTTAGTAGGTTGGTATAAAAATAGAGTTCTATCATCAAAAGAGCCACGTTTGGTGTAGTTATCTAGCCAACTTTCCAAATTTTTACTTTGGTCATTGCTGAAACACTGCGAATATACAGATACTGCATTTTGGATAAAAGTCTTATCATTCCAAAGGGTTTCATCGGATACGTTAAAGAACTCTTGAATATCTTCGCAGTAGGCAACGCAAACATCTTTAGGAGTTTCCTCGATAGTTTTTTGTTCTCTTATAGGAGGAACTATCTTAATAGAGTTATCTTGTTCAACGTTTATGGATATAACACCATTTAGAATTAAATCGTTATATAGGTTACAAGATTTACTTTCATTAGGAAAATAATCATCAGCAACGCCATCGGTAGCCAGAATAATAGCTGACGTCTTAGATTTCATTACTTTAATTCTACGCATCAAATTAGATTGCTCTACCATACCATTAGCCGTAATGAACTCAGTTTCACCACTAAAGTTACCACTATCGGAAGCACCTAATATTTTAACGGCAGTATTAAAAGGCTCAAGAGAGTTTATGGAACACATTAAACCATCGCCAATCTGTAGAGTTGCTACAAAAGTTTCTGTTCCGTTTGATGTTTCAATAGGAATTATTACAGCACTCAAGAGTGTACAAGATAAATCATTTATAGAGAGTTCTCTGCCTAGAGGTTCAGTATAGCGAGTATCTTTAGAAATCTCATCAAACTTACACGATAACGAACTATATGCACATTTTACAGCATTTTGAAGTTCAAAAGCTATCTTACTGCAAGATTTATTAAACATAGCATCGGTTACAGGATAACTTAAACCTTCCAAAAAAGAGCCATCTTTTAACAAAGTTCCCAAAGCTGAACCCATTGCCCTAACGTAAGATGTGGTTACTTCTTTAGCACCAATCCTAGAATACACCTTAGAACCTGCTCCATCGGATACACCTACTACACAACAGTTTCCGACTAATGAAAACTTAAAATAGTCATCACAATTGGTAGCATTATGTTTATGTTTTTTGCCCCTAACTCTTGAAGATATAATCTTAGCGTATGGAGTAGCACCAGTTTCGGTAATGTATTCGGGATAGTTTTCCAAAGTATCACCAATTGGATTATACTTCCACATGGAAGATGTCTTATCTATAACTTCCCTATCGGTAAGAGGTTGACTATTTTCTTCAACGTTTGAAAATGGGTCTATAGGAGTGCATTTTTCAACCTTTGGAGTTTCCTCCGTACTTGAACCTTTAGTAACCTCTGGAGTTTCTTCTAAAGATGAAAACGGGTCTATGTTATTTGAACTATTCATAGTATTATCCTCCTTAGATATACTTGTATCATTAGATGGTATATCTTTAGTATCAGCTTTAAAGTTAAATATATCTTCCATTGGAAAGACTTCATTGCGTTTAGGAAAAGGACACTCATAAGTATCACTTGAGGTATCTTGTTTAGGTGTAACATCTTGATTAGTAGTTGAAATACATTCTTTTAGAGCGTTTAAATTTCTTTCACTTTCTCTAGCTATAGAGGAAAATAGTTTAATAGTATCATTTTGAATTTTTTTTACGTTCAAATTTGGAAATATGACGTTTAATGGGCTAAAATCATCATTCATAGTAATACGCACTGCTACTCAAAATTACGAATTTTCTATTGTAGCTTACTCCTTTCATATTTTATTTTGCTTATCAAATGATTTTCATTCTGTCTATTAAGGTTGTTAATATTAAATGGATAACATTATTTGTGTTATTAACATTTAACCATTTCAGTGTGAAAACGTATAAAATCAGAAATGCTAAAAGATGGTATCTCATTATACAAATCAAGCATAAGATGTATTATCGCTACTGATTTAGCTTGAGTGTTAATACTTTTTTTCGGATTAAATTCAATATCTGTAAAATGTGTATAGTTTGTAATCTGTTTGATTTCATTGGAGGAAAGTATCTCCTTTACACTATTAATATAAATATAGTCGTAGAATAAAGTTTTAGGTTCAAGTGGAAAATCAATATTATTATAATTGAAGCCAACAAGTTTTCCCGAATTAATAAGTTTTTCATTTCTTTTAGCATCTTTAGGACTTACATTCAACAAATCACGATATGGTCCTCCGTTTGAAAAAACTTTTGAACTTTGAAAAATATTTTCTAATGTATATCCGTTCAATTTAAGATTAAAAGCACTTAGCTTTATTCCAAGGTCAATTGTTCCTTTTGTACTAATTTCAAGAGGGTTTGCTTCTTTGTTAATGAATACTATTGCATTATGCAACGCATCAATAGACCTTTGCTTTTGAGCTAAAGAAAAACCCGAAAACCATTGAAATTCATAATCATCTTTAATAATTTTTCCATTTTTAATTGAAAAAGCAGGTCTTATAGCCATTTTACCACTCCTTTGTTATGGAATTATAGTAAAAGTTGGAGGTGGTGCAGGTAAATCTATAGGTTGGTCTGGTTTAGTATCTAGTGAGTTAGACGATAACTTAATAGAATCTGAAACCCATTTAAAGAACTGCGATAAATCTCCAGCAGATAGATTATTTAATAGTATAACATTTTCAGTAATCTTTTTAAGAACTTCGGTACTAGCTTCAGCACCAGCACCACAAGCTATTATGTTAGCAGGTTTTTCGGATTTCAACTTATTAGCTTGTTCTTCCCAAGTATCAGTAGGAACGCCATCAGTAAGAATAAATACTAAAGGTCGCCAATCGCCTTTTACTGTAGGGGAATTTTTAACCACTTCATTTTCAATACATTGAGATAGCAATTCAAGTCCAGCACCCAAAGATGTCAAACCACCTGCGTCAAGTTGAGGTTCTTTAAAAGATATCAATTCTGTTAATGGACACTGTTGTATTGCAGTACTACTAAAAGTAATAACCGAAAGATATGCTGTTTCTAATGCTTGAGGGTCTGTTCTAAGTTCCATCAATAGAGCTTTTATACCTTGTCGTACTGCCTCGATAGGTTCGCCATACATAGAACCAGATGTATCTATTAATAGATAGACTGGTAATCTTCTTGAAAAGTTTGCCATAGTGAAAATCTCCTTTATAAATATATTATAATAATTATATACCAACTTAGAATATAAGTCAACTTTTTGATAAATGTACTAGTTGCACAAAAAAAAGAAGTTTAAATCTCCAATAAGTCCATTTACTTTTTGTGGAATGTATGATATAATTTCATTATATAGTTATAAATTATCCGTTAATATGTACGGAAATTTTTTGAAAGGATATATATTTTATGGATATAAACAACATATCTTATCATAAAAACAGTAGCCGATTACACGCAAAACCTAACTCTGATGATGGTATTACTGTAATACATTGTAGTGATATCCACTTGGGTGCAGAAATACCTTTCCTAAAACATAATGACGCTAAAAAAAGACGTGCCGAAATTATGAACACTTTTAAAAAAATTACTGAAATGTGTAACGAAAAAGCTGTAGATTTATTGATAATCTCTGGAGATTTATTTGAAAATCATGGGGTGGATTTAAAAATTATAAATTCAGCTAAAAGATGCTTGGCTGACATTCCAAATACTATAGTGGCAATATGTGGGGGAAATCATGACTATTTAAGTGCAGACTGTCCACTATCTGATGGAGATTGGTCGGAAAACGTATTCATATTTGGAAAAGAACTTCAATACGTTGAATTTCCTAATATGAAACTTCGTCTATGGGGAACATCTTTTACTAGTACATATATGGATACTCCCGCTTTTGATAGCGTTCAAGTACCTTTTGATAGCTATACTAATATATTAGTCATGCATGGAGATTTAATTCTAAAAGAAAATCAAATTAGTAGGTACAATCCTATAACACTTGAACAACTTGGTAAATCTAAAATGGATTATGTCGCTTTGGGACACATTCACATGACTACACCTATACAAAAGGTTGAAAATACATACTATGCTTATTCTGGTTGTCCCGAAGGTCACGGATTTGACGAACAAGGAAAAAAAGGAATCTATTTTGGAAACATCTCTAAAGGTAAAGTGGATTTAACCTTCATACCTATGTCCCAAAGAATGTTAATCGAAACTACCATAGATATTACTAACTGTTTTTCGGATAATGAAGCTAATTCTAAAATAATAGATTTTTTACATAAAAACTTTGGCGAAACTTTTGCAGAAAATCTATATAGCATAACTCTAACGGGATTTACTAACGAAAAATATCGACCTAATGTTACTTACATACAATCTATATTAAGTGAACTAGTGTTCTACATAGATATAAAAAACAGTTCACTTCCTAATATAGACTTTGAAACTCTTTCTAAAGATTTCTCTCTTAAAGGAATTTTCGTCAAAAATATGCTGAACAAAATAGATAAGTGTAATGATGCCTTTGAAATAGAAGATTTGAAAAACGCCCTATACATAGGCTTAAACGCTTTCGATAAGGAGGTGGCTCTACTTGATAATTAATAACATAGATATAGTAGCTTTCGGTCAATTAAAAGACTTCCATTTGGATTTAAATAAAGGTCTAAACGTCATCTATGGTGATGTTGAAAATGGTCAAGATACTATTATCAACTTTATTAAGATGCTATTTTATGGTGCTACATCTATTAGAGAAAATAATGACGCATCTACTAATGAAAGATTAAAGTATCGTCCATCTAATGCCACCGATAGCACATCGATGGGAGGCTCTATAGATTTTATGTTTAATGATAAAATCTATAAACTGGTTAGAACTTTTAAGGACTGCAACACTAATGATGATGTTACTCTATACAACATAACAGATAACTCTCAAATAGATACTGGCTTAGAACATCAAATAGGTAAACTTTTGTTAGGAGTAAATTCTCAATCATTTGAAAGGTCTATATTTATAAACAACATAAACTTTAGTGCTACTGATGAAAAATCTATACAGAAACTTATGAACATAATATCATCTTATGACGAAAATATATCAGCTGATACAGTAAAAACTAGACTATGTAATGCTAAAGAAAGTTATCTATCTAAAAGTGGTAAAATAGGTATTTTAGATAAAAACAAAGCTACCCTTACATCTTTGTATGAGGATATAAACTCCGCACAAGCTGAAGAAAGTCAAAAGTTTAGAATGCAGATGGAATATCAAGCTGTAAAAGAAAACAGAGATGAAATAATTGCACGTTATGATGAACTTAGAAAAACTTTAGCTATTCAAGAAACTATGACTGAAGTAAATTCTTTAAAAAATACCGTGGCTAAATTGGACGATATAAAAAAATTACAACTACAATTGAATACTAAAAAACAAGCTCTTACTAATGAAAATGTTACTATTAATGATGACTTTATTAAAACTGCTCAACAAAAGTTCAATACTATTCAACAGATTGGTGAAATGAAAAATCAATACCAATCGAATGTTCATAAGGTAAAAACAGATTTGGAAACTATGACAGAAAATCTTAACAACTCATTTACACAAGAAAAAGAACTATTCAACGAAGCTGTAGAACAGATTGAATTTACTAATGGTCACATTAAAAATCTTGATAAAGCTATCGCCGATAAAAAGACTGAATTAGAAAATCTATCTGAAAATATAAAAGATGCTGACATAAACTTCCGTGTAATAGATGAACAAGTCAAATCCAAAAAGGCTCTTGACCAGCAACGCTTAGATATTGCAAATCAACAGTTGACAGACGCTAGACAACCTGTAACATATTCCAATCCAACCTCTAGTAAGACGTTCATAACGTGGGGAGTAATAATAATAATATTAGGACTTCTTTTAACATTAACGGTAAATATATGGTGTTCGCTAGTAATAGGCATAGGAATAGTAATGGCTATAATAAATCTATTTGATAAACATAACACTAGTAAAAAAGGTTCTGCAAAGTATCAGCGTGTAGATGAGGTTGCAATCACAAAAGCTAATGAGAACATTCAAAAAGTTCGCCACGATATAGAAATAGAACAGTATAGCATAAATAAAAAACAACGTGAAGCTCAAAAGCAATTAAATCTGTTGAAGTTAAATAAAGAACAACTTCTTGCCGATTGCGATAAGTACAGAGAACAGAAAAACACTCTACTTAAAAATTTGGACTATTGGAAAAATCAAAAGACTGATGCTGAAGCAGTATTCTCCAAAGAACAAGCTAACGTGAATAAAAAACAGAATGAACTTTCTACTCTTATGGATAACATATCCACATCAGAAGAAAACTTCTACAATGCTCAAAATGATATCATTCAATATATGAGTGCTTTTAAACCATGTTCTACTATTAATGATGTTAGCGAATTAATATCCACTTTAATTGCAGAACTACAAAGTATTAAAACTCTTGAAAATAAGATTGAATATCAATCGGAGTTATTAAAATCGGAAACTAATGGGCAATCTTATGACGAATTGAAAGAAAAGTTAATGGATATAACTGCTGATTTCATTGAAATGTGTGGTAAAGAAAATCCTGAACCTATGAGCGTCGCTGAACTTTCTAAATTAAAATCAGAGATAGATGACTATCAATTCTCATTAAATATGCAAAATGCTGACTTATCGCATATCAATTCCGATATGAGAGCAAAATTTAGAAACAGAACTTGCGTAACTGCCATAGAACATACTATAAACCATCTTGAAAGAGAGATTTTAAAACAAGAAAAATTCTGTCATAGTTTGGATTTAGCTTATGAAGTATTAAACCAATCCATAGATGAACTAAATGAACATATGCCAGAATTTAATCAAAAGACAGCCAATGTATTTAATCAACTTTCCGATGGTTCATATCAAAGTTTAGCACTAACCACCACTTTAGATACTGCTATTCAACATGATGCATCTTTAACAGATTGGAAATATTTAGGCAATGGAACTATTGAACAGTCTTATATATCATTAAGATTAGGTGTATCACAAATGATATCACAAAGTTCATTTGCTACATCGTTGCCAATAGTTCTAAACGATGAGTTTATCCAATACGATAATGAAGATGTACTAAAAGGCATCAACTTCCTAGCAGATTACTCCAACACATCACAAACGATAATGTTCACTTGCCATAAAAACATTTTCGATATCATTAAACAGAACGATATTCAATCTAAGTTAATATCATTAGTATAAATATTAAAAAATCACGCTTATTATTAAGCGTGACTTTTTTGCTTTAAAATTCAACTAATAATGTGAATATTAGGAACAATCTACTATTTAACGTCCACCTTATCGGCAGAACTTTTATCTTTTTTAAGGATATCATTAACATTTACGCCATCATGTTCAGCGTTAGCCTTCATGACCTCAAGAATTTGAGTTAGTAGCACTTCTTCCTTAGAAGGTTCTGGAGGTGGTGCAGGTTTTTCTTCTTTTTTTCTTAAAAGTTTGTTTACAATTTTAACTATCATGAAAACACATATAGCAGTCAAAAGGAAGGTAATCACATTTTGTATAAAGTTACCATAAGTAAGAGTAGCACCATCAGTAAATATAGGAGTTATTCCATCATCTTCAAACTCTCCTGTTGGGATTGGAACTACATACTTTAAACCAGCAAAGTTTATACCACCTGTAATCATTCCAATAATTGGAGTGAATATATCTTCTACTAACGATGTAACTATTGCCGTAAAAGCAGAACCCATAATTACACCGACTGCCATATCAAGGACGTTACCTCTAGCAATGAACTCCTTAAACTCTTTAATAAAACCTTTTTTTTCACTAGCCATAATCAAAACCTCTTTATGTAGAATAAAATTCGATATTACTATTATATCACATAGCGATAAATTTTTCATTATCAAAAAGCACCAAACTTTTTTTAACATAATCGTATACAATATACAATAAATGTGGATTTTATACCAATATAATAGATGGAACATCAGTGTAGATATTCCATCTTAAAGAGTTAATATTAACTTACATAAGGGAAAAGTTTCAACAACATTTGTGAAATCCAAATTGCCAAACCAATACAGATACACATACCAAGACTAACTAAGATTATCTTAACTACCATAGATGTAATTCGCATACTTTTTTTATACTGCATATTTTGTTGTATAGCAGATATTCTATCTATAGTATAAGTTTCGTTGGTAAGTTGTTCATATACATACTTAAAACATTCTTCCGATTTATCAGGAAAGTTGTCCTTCATGTTAGAAGATACTATCACTTCAAAAGTATCATGCTTATGGATATCACTATTAACGTTGTTATTTAGTATCTGTTCAATGTCTGACATATCAACATCGATATTTTTGTTGTAACGTTTGCGTTTCTTTTTAGCCTTGTCATTTTGGATAAGCCTATCTAAATCGTCGCCACTTGAGTTCAACAATCTGTCGAGGAAGTCATCATCATTCATACTAAGCACCCCTTACAGATATCTTTTTTATAACTAACTTTGAATACTATTTATAGTATCAGTTTTAGCCAAGAATAGTGTACCTACAGGTTTGTCATCGAAAAGGTCATAAAGATTGTTAGGATTATCACCATTCATGATAACCATATCTATGCCATTTTCGGTAGCTATTTTACCAGCATTAATCTTAGTGGCCATGCCACCAGTTCCCAAGGAAGAACCTGCTCCCCCAGCAATATTTTCAATATAGGCACTAATTTCAGTAACTACTGGAATTAATCTAGCGTTATCACTTTTGTGAGGGTCTGAACTGTACAAACCATCAATATCCGATAGAATAACCAATAAATCTGCACCACAAAACTTAGCAACTAAAGCAGATAAGCTATCATTTTCACCAATTTCAAGTTCCAACTCATCAATAGCAACGGTATCATTTTCGTTTACTATAGGAATGACGTTCAACTCTAAAAGACGTTTAAAAGTATTTTCAACATTCTTTTGACGTTCATTTTCTATAGTAGCTTTAGTTAGGAGTATCTGTGAAACGGTTATACCGTAGTTATCGAATAGTTTATCGTACATATACATAAGTTCGCACTGACCAACAGATGCACACGCTTGTTTAGATGGTGTATCAGTTGGACGTTCTTTAAAGCCTAACTTTCCAACGCCCAAGGCAATAGAACCAGAAGATACCATTATTATCTCTTTACCTGAATTATGCAAATCTGCAATAACCTTAATTAGACTATCCATCTTTCTAAGATTTAATCTACCAGTCTTATGAGTAAGTGTAGAACTTCCCAACTTTATGACTATTCTTTTTTTATCCGAAATACTAGACATTATAATATAAGTCCTTTCTAAGAGTTAATTTACTTTGTTTATAACGTTACCGTTCAAAAAGCCGTTAAGATTGTTTGCAACTATATCCAACAATCTTGAGCGTGTTTCCAACGGCGACCATGCTATATGTGGAGTTATAACTACATTTGGAGTATCTATCAAAGGAGTATCTTTAGACATAGGTTCTACATTAAGAACGTCTAAGTAAGCCTTTGTGATAGTTCCATTTTTTAAAGCATTAGATAAATCTAATTCATTAACAGTGCCACCTCTTGAGGTATTTATCAATATAGCACTAGATTTCATTAGTGATAGTGTATCTTTACAAACTAACTCTTTAGTCTGTTCAGTAAGAGGACAATGTAGTGTAAGAATATCTGCACGACTAAAAGCCTCCTCTTTAGATACACATTCAAAAGGACAACCTTTAGGTTGAGTTCTAGTGTGTACTAATACGTTCATACCAAAGGCATCTGCTATTTTAGATACTTTTCTGCCTATGCTACCGTATCCAATTACAGATATGGTTTTATTAGCCAACTCATAAGTAGAATACGGAAAGTACGAAAAAGTTTTAGAAGATATCCATTTGCCATTAGCGACATCTAAGTTATAAGGTTCTATTTTGCTATAGTGATGTAATATCATAGCAAAGACGTGTTGTGCTACAGCATTAGTAGAATATTCACCTGCATTGCAAACGGTTATGCCAAACTCTTTAGATGCTATTATATCTATATTATTAAATCCAGTAGCAAAAAGACCTATATACTTTAGATTTTTACAACGTTCCATGACGTTTCTAGTAATAGGAGTTTTATTGCATAGCAACACTTCAGCGTTGCCAATTCTCTCCACGATTATATTTTCATCATAAGGAGTTAAATCGTAGACGGTTAAAGAATCACAAAGTTTTTCAATGCTACTATAAGATACATCACCAACCATAGACATAGTAGACCAATCGGTAATTACTGCATTAAGTTTAGTCATAAATTAATCCTCTTTCTTAGCTGAAGTAACCTTTTTATCTTCTTTTTTGCCACTAGAGAACAACATAAAACCTATGATTAAAATCATAATTAGCTCTACAAAACCTATGATATTAAACAAAATCTTAGATGAGTTTAGATATAGTATCAAAGGTATTGGAATGGCTATAGCACTCAACAATTGATACAAGTGACGTTGTCTTTTAAATTGATATAAAAAGAATATCACGGATATTATAGTAAACACTATATGTGCATTAAATGAAATAGGAAACAAACCTGCATTTATGGTATCCATATATAAAAACCTCCTAAAGTTTGCAGATAGCTTATATCTGCTAAAACCAATTTTACATACTTATAGCATGATTATTATAACACAATATAATTAAAATTGCAATATTATTAAAATACTTTTCGATATAATATTTTGTATATTACTGAACTACCCCACCTAAGCTTTGCTAAAAGATGGGGGCTTCTTGATTATAGTTCATTACTAATTTTTTAATATTTAGTCTTACATGAAATCTATAGGCTTAAATTTCGATAGTTCCTACCGTATTGTTATTTAAACATTTAATATGTTTATACTTGCGTTGATATCTCTATCGTGAGTTTGATTGCATTTTGGACGCATTTGAATTGATGGATAGTAAGTATCTACTTTTAGACTTAAACTTAGGATATCCAAACTTTTTTTGAAACATTCTCTCTTATTCTTTAGTCGGATATATTCTAAACTTATATGCTTTTTTCACAGTATCGCTTCGCTTAGAAGTGGGGTGTTCTTGATGATTTCCTTTATAAAAAAGTAAGGAACGTCTTTTTTTTAGACGTTCCAATATATATCATATAAAAAATACTATTCCCACTCTATAGTTGCAGGAGGTTTAGTAGTAACATCGTAGACTACTCTGTTTACATTTTTAACTTCGTTTACAATTCTAGCAGATACCTTTTCTAACACTTCATAAGGAATTTTAGCAAAGTCAGCAGTCATGAAATCGGTAGTAGTAACACCTCTAAGAGCAAGAGTATAATCGTAAGTACGACCATCGCCCATAACACCAACAGAACGCATATTAGTTAGCACTGCAAAGTATTGATGTATTTTCTTATCCAAACCAGCCTTAGCGATTTCTTCACGGAAAATCCAATCGGCATCTTGAAGGGTTTCGAGTTTTTCGTCGGTAATTTCACCGATAATTCTAATTGCTAAACCAGGACCTGGGAATGGTTGACGCCACACTAATATTGGTGATAGACCTAACTCAATACCAAGTTGTCTAACCTCATCTTTGAATAGCATTCTAAGAGGTTCAATGATTTCTTTGAAGTCTACATAATCTGGAAGTCCTCCAACGTTATGATGTGACTTAATAACAGCAGAATCGCCTAAACCACTTTCAATAACGTCTGGATAGATAGTTCCTTGTACCAAGAAATCTACAGCACCTATTTTTTTAGCTTCCTGTTCAAATACTCTAATGAACTCCTCACCTATTATTTTACGTTTAGTTTCAGGGTCAGATACGCCGTTCATTTTAGCCATAAATTGAGGTTTTGCATTAACTCTAACAAAGTTTATATTCCAGTTAGCGAAAGCCTGTTCTACCTCATCGCCCTCATTTTTACGCATAAAGCCGTGGTCTACGAATATACAAGTTAGTTGATTTCCTATAGCCTTCGATAACAATGCTGCTGCCACTGAACTATCTACTCCACCAGATAAACCTAATAATACTTTACCATCACCGACTTTGTCTTTAATCTGTTGGATAGCAGTTTTAGCATAATCGCTCATAGTCCAATCGCCCTTAAAGTTGCAAACGTTGTATAAGAAGTTGTGTAGCATCTTAGAGCCATCTACTGTATGATTAACTTCTGGGTGATACTGTATACCATATAGTTTCTTTTCAACATTTTCCATAGCACCTACTGGACAGTTATCTGTATGTGCAACAGATTTAAAACCTTCTGGAAGTTTTGAAATATAGTCAGTATGGCTCATCCAAGTGATGTTCTTATTGGATAAATCTTTAAATAGTAAAGAGTTAGTATCGAAATACGTTTCAGTTTTACCATATTCGCTAACTGGTGCAGATGAAACTTCACCACCTAGAGTGTAAGCCATCAATTGACAGCCGTAGCATATGCCTAATATTGGCAAACCTAATTCAAAGATTTCTTTGCTAATATGTGGAGATTTTTCATCATACACACTATTAGGTCCACCCGTAAAGATTAACGCTTTAGGGTTTAATTCTTTAATCTTATCAATAGAAGTTTTGTAACTATGCACTTCGCAGTAAACACCACATTCACGGACACGTCTAGCAATCAATTGATTATATTGTCCACCAAAGTCCAAAACTATACAAAGTTCATGTTTCATAAAAAGGCAATCCTCCAAATAAAAATGTCACGAAGTTTCGCAACAAAAGTATGATATACTTACTATTATACAATCAAATTGAAACGTTGTCAACTGAAATAATCAATAAAAATAAAAGGTGACTAACAAGTCACCTTTTTATCTAACAATAGGAAAAATCTATTGAACATTATCAAATAAATTTTCTGTTTCTTTTACTGCATTAGTCATATAAGTTCTAAATTCGTCCAAAGTCATGGATTTATACATATCTACAGATTGTTCAGCGTCTTCAAAAGTAGATAGTTCAAAGTCGAAACTATAGTCAGTTCCTAACTCTTGATTGATTTCATCTAACACTTTAGAATAATCTTCCAATTGATTTAAATAATATTCTGCATACTTTTCGCCAACTAAAAGAGTAACATTTCCATCACTTTGAAGTCTAACTAGATTATTATTTTTATCTAAATATTCAATATACTCTATAATTTCGCCATTTTTAAGGCGTAATCCTCTTTCGCCATAATACTTTGCATCGGAGGATATTTGATAACTAACACTACCATCATCATTAACTACTTTGTCAGTAATAGAACTCAAATACTCATTAGATGTTAAATAATTGTATAAGTCAATTCTTTCTTGTAAAGTACCAATGTTAGCAAGAGCATCATATTTAGGAATGTTACTAGAAGATACATCATTATCTTCCAAAGTATCAGTAATGACATCGGAGCAACTTTCTTCAATAACTTGTGAAACACCAATTGAATTATCTTCAATTTCTTCAATAGCACTTATGTCATCAACACCAAGATAAGCATATGACATCACAATAGCACTTACAGATAAAAAACCTAATATAGTATTTATATTCATAATGCAAACTCCTTTCTTAATAACTCAATAAATCAACATTATGAAATACTGGAAAAATAACTAGGAACACCAGCAGTAAATTGTAATGTAAAAAGTGTAGTTTGAGCAGATGCATTTTTTGAAGAATATACTTTTCCTGGAACACTTAAATACAATGTTCGATTATTTGAAGAAAATTCGGACTTATAGCCTGAAGTATGTATAAAATAAGGATAAATATTAGGAGAATAACTATCATATAAACTAACACTAGCTGATGGAACATAGTAAGCAGTAGAATTATAATAATTTACTGAAGAAGTAACTTGTAAAGAATTTCCACTAGTTGAATTATTATAATACCAACGTTGAGTATAAGTAGAGGATAGTGGTAATATAATAGAACTTTCATAACAAGGAACTAATTTTATTTGATGAGATGCAAAAGTTTCTTCTGCTTTTATGATAGCGTTAGTCATATATTCACTAAATTCTTCTATATCCATAGCTGTATAAAAACTTACGCTTTCTTCAACTTCTTCATCAGAAGAATTTTCAAAGTCAAATGAATATTCAGTTCCAAGTTTTTGATTAATTTTATCAAGTTCTTGAGCGTAAGGTTCAAGTTCTTCTGGATATTCTTCGACATTTTTCATTTGTTGATTAGTATCAATAAATACTTCTTCACTAGCATCTACTCCTATGCAAGTAGAAGTAAAAATTATTGAAATAGATGCAAGAATGGATAACACTTTTCTTTTTACATTCATAATATCAAATCCTTTCATTGTGTTGTAGATTGTATTTTTATTATACTATAACAAGAAAATAATGTCAATACTTTTTTACAAAAAATTTCTCACAAAAATTTGATTTTTTCTTGTATAATATGAACATATATGTAAAATTTTAAAATCTTACAATACATACAAAAAAGAGTGTCCATGTTAGACACTCTTTAAATATTTGATATTAAAATAATCTTAGTGTAAATAACTATTTTGCATTACTTCGCTACTGTTTTCGTTCTTAACGACTTGAACATTATTATAGATATCCATACCAGTACCAGCAGGTATAAGTTTACCAATAATAACATTTTCTTTAAGGCCTTGTAATCTATCAGTTTTACCTCTAATAGCGGCATCGGTAAGAGCCTTGGTAGTTTCTTGGAACGATGCAGCAGATAAGAAACTCTCAGAAGTAGACGCAGCCTTTGTGATACCTTGTAGTACTGGAATAGTAGTAACTAACTTAACATCATATTCACCAGCATCAATTCTAGCTTGAAGTTCTTCATTTACTGACATAATTTCAGTAGTTTCAACCAAAGTACCAGGAAGTAAGAAACTACTACCACTATCATCGATTTTAACCTTACGAAGCATTTGACGTACTATAACTTCGATATGCTTATCGTTGATATCAACACCCTGTAGACGATATACCTTTTGTACTTCATTAATGATGTAATTTTGAACAGCATCTACACCCAAAATAGTTAAGATATCAGGTGGATAACAGTTACCTTCAGTAAGTCTAGTACCCTTAGTAATCTTTTCGCCCTCACGGACTTTAATCTTGTAGCTATAAGGTATTGGATAGTTTTCTACTACAGTGTTGCCATCTTCGGAGTTAGTAACCACGATATTTTTAGTAGTCTTAACTTCTTCAATGTGAATGTAACCGTCAATCTTAGATAGTATAGCAGCATTCTTAGGACGACGACCTTCAAATAGTTCTTCAACACGAGGTAGACCCTGCGTGATATCTTCTGCCGATGCAATACCACCAGTGTGGAAAGTTCTCATAGTAAGTTGAGTACCAGGTTCACCTATGGATTGTGCAGCAATAATACCAACAGCCTCACCAACTGCTACTAAGTTACCATTAGCCAAGTTAGCACCATAGCACTTAGCACAAACGCCGTTTTTAGCTCTACAGTGTAGCACAGAACGAATTTTAATCTTTTCGATACCAGTATCTACAACCTTTTGAGCATCTTCTTCGGTCATAAGTTTATTTTTAGAAACTATAACTTCGCCATTTTCACCGAGTAGGTCATCTACTAGATATCTACCAAGTAGACGTTCTTTAAATGGTTCAATCATTTCCTTGCCGTTTTTAATTTCAAATACTTCAATACCGTCTTTAGCACCGCAATCGTGCATTCTAATGATAACTTCTTGAGAAACGTCTACAAGTCTACGAGTTAGATAACCAGAGTCAGCAGTTCTTAAAGCGGTATCAGCCAAGCCCTTTCTAGCTCCACGGGCAGATATAAAGTATTCCAAGATATTTAAGCCTTCACGATAGTTAGCCTTAATAGGCATTTCGATAGTCGCACCAGAAGTATTTGCGATAAGTCCACGCATACCAGCAAGTTGACGCATTTGGTTCATACTACCTCTCGCACCAGAGTCAGCCATCATGTTAATAGGATTGTAAGCATCAAGACCGTTTTTAAGTGCAGAAGTAACATCTTCAGTAGCCTTATTCCAAATAGCGATAAATCTCTTAGACTTTTCAGTAGCAGATATATAACCATACTCATACTGTTGATTAATAACTGCAATATCAGCATCAGCCTTAGCAAGAATATCTTTCTTTTCCTTAGGAATTACGGCATCGCAAACGGCAACGGTAATTGCAGAACGAGTAGAATATTTAAATCCAAGAGCCTTAATTCTATCCAAAACTTCAGAAGTGGTAGTAGTACCATGGATTTTAATACATCTTTCAATGATATCGGAAAGTTGTTTCTTCTTAACTAGGAAAGAAATTTCCAAATCGAACTGTTTATCGGAATTAGTTCTGTCGACATAACCTAGGTTTTGAGGAATATTCTCATTGAATATCAACCTACCTACAGTACAGTCTATTATCTTAGATACTTTCTTACCACCGATATCCTTAGTAATTCTAACCTTAATCTTAGAGTGTAAAGATACTGCACCTTCATTATAAGCCATAAGAGCCTCATTAACATCACGGAATACTTTACCCTCACCGATTTCGCCATCTTTTACAATGGTTAGATAGTAAGAACCTAATATCATATCTTGAGTAGGAACTGCAACAGGTCTACCATCAGATGGTTTTAATAGGTTGTTAGCAGCCAACATTAAAAATCTAGCCTCAGCTTGAGCCTCCGCAGATAATGGAAGGTGTACAGCCATTTGGTCGCCATCGAAGTCGGCATTATAAGCAGTACATACTAGTGGGTGAAGTTTTAACGCTCTACCCTCAACTAAAACAGGCTCGAACGCTTGAATACCTAGACGGTGTAAAGTAGGAGCACGGTTCAAAAGTACTGGGTGACCTTTAATAACTTCTTCAAGAGCGTCCCAAACTTCAGTAGATGCTCTATCCACTTTCTTTCTAGCACTCTTAATGTTAGTTATGTTGTTATTTTTATTATCGACCAATCTTTTTAGAACGAATGGTTTAAATAGTTCAAGAGCCATCTCCTTAGGCAAACCACATTGATACATCTTCAATTCAGGACCAACTACGATAACTGAACGTCCAGAGTAGTCAACACGCTTACCAAGTAAGTTTTGTCTAAAACGACCTTGCTTACCCTTTAGCATATCGGATAGAGATTTTAAAGCTCTGTTGTTAGGACCAGTTACTGGTTTACCGTGTCTGCCGTTATCTATTAGAGCGTCAACAGCTTCTTGGAGCATTCTCTTTTCGTTTCTAATGATGATATCAGGAGCATCAAGTTGTAGCATCTTTCTAAGACGGTTATTTCTATTGATAACTCTACGATATAGGTCGTTAAGGTCAGAAGTAGCATATCTACCACCATCTAACATAACCATAGGTCTAATATCTGGAGGAATAACTGGAATAGCATCTAAAGTCATCCAAGATGGCTTATTAACTTGACGCATATTAGCACCAGATAGTCTAAAAGCCTCAATAATTTCCAATCTCTTTAGAAGTTTAACTTTCTTTTGACCAGATGGTAAGTCTTTCAACTCACTTTTCAAATCATTAGAAGTCCAAGTAAGGTCATCTGTCCAATACTTTACTACATACTTAGAAAATTGAACATCATTTTCAGGAACTTTATCAGTTAATATAGAATATAGATATTCATAGCCATTAGCATATTCAACCAAGTTTTTCTTAGAACTCTTAGCCTCTTGATTAAACTCTTCAACATCAGAAGTCTTAACCACTTTATTTTCCTTAAAGCTAGAATCTCCCTTATTAGTAACCATGCATAAAGATTTATCTAAAAGACCATTAAACTCATCTAAAGGCATTTCGCCGAAAATGTTAGCAAACTTCTCATAATTTTCAGCAATATATTGACATAATTTCTCTTTAAATAGAGATACTATATAATCCGAACCAGTAGCTAACTTTATAGTTGGGAACTTATGTTCTTCAGCATCAAGATTATAACGCATAATAGAAGTTCTAACTTCTGTTCTAGTAACCTTTTGACCGTTTTCATACTTAGAAGTAACGCCATCTACTATTACAGAAAATCTTTCGTTGATAAAGTCTTCAATTTCCTCTGGAGATAGTCCAGTAATACTAGCTACAAGATTTAACTCCTTCATAATATAGTGATTATATCTAGTAGGGTCGTAATCGTTAAGAAGTTTTTGGATAGCCTCAGCACCCATATCAGCATAGAAGTTATCGCCAAACTTTTGTAGATAGTTGTTATATTCTGTTTCGGTTAATATCTGTTTTTTTAGAAGTTCTCCGTTGTTGCCTGGGTCTACAACGATATATCTAGTAAAGTATAGAATTTCCTCAAGTCTTTTTTGAGAAATATCTAAAACTTGACCAATTCTAGATGGAGTACCCTTAAAATACCAAATATGAGAAACAGGTGTAGCAAGTTCAATGTGACCCATTCTTTCACGTCTAACCTTAGCACGAGTAACTTCAACGCCACACTTATCGCAGATAGTACCCTTAAAGCGAATTTTTTTATACTTACCACAGTGACATTCCCAGTCTTTAGTAGGTCCAAAGATTCTTTCACAGAAAAGACCATCTTTTTCTGGTTTAGTAGTTCTGTAGTTAATAGTTTCAGGTCTTTCTACAACGCCGTTCGACCATTTTCTAATCTGTTCTGGAGAAGCAAGACCTATATTTATGGATTCAAATACGTTAAATTCCAAATTATTATCCTCCCATATTTCAATATAATGGCTATGGCACTCTTAACACAAGTTAAGAGTAAGCCAACAAGAGCCATCAAGCGAGTAACATTTATAAGCGTTCAAACATAAGATTACATTAATCATCGTAGTTAAAGCCTTTAAAATCCTCATCACTATCAATATCGATAGCATTTAAATTATCGGCATCATTTTCATCTACAGCGAAGTAACCATCACTATCGGTCAAATCATTAACGATGTCAGTCTTTTCAAGTAGTTCGTCATCGTCATCATTTGAACCTTGATAGTTCTTGTTATCATTTTCATCACTAGGAATGTAATCACTTCTAGATGGAATATCGTCATCAATATTCTGTTTAAGGTCGATTTCGTTATTATTCTTATCAAGGACTCTAACATCAAGACATAATGATTGAAGTTCCTTAATAAGAACCTTAAAGGATTCTGGTATACCAGACTTTGGAACGTTTTGACCTTTAACTATAGCTTCATAAGTATTTACACGTCCAATAGTATCATCAGATTTTACTGTTAATATTTCTTGTAATGTATAAGCAGCACCATAAGCCTCTAAAGCCCAAACTTCCATTTCACCGAATCTTTGACCACCAAACTGAGCCTTACCACCTAAAGGTTGTTGTGTAACTAGTGAGTAAGGACCTACAGAACGAGCATGAATCTTATCATCTACAAGGTGGTGAAGTTTTAGATAGTACATATAACCAACAGTAACCTTATTATCGAAAGGTTGACCAGTACGACCATCATATAGAGTAAACTTACCATCTTCGTTGAAGTCAACACCATTGAAAAGCATATTTGGGTCATCAACAGAGTGAATTTTTTCGTTAGCCTCACGGAAACAAGCACGAATATCTTCTTCGTGAGCACCATCAAATACTGGAGTCATAATCTTCCAACCTAGAGCCTTACAAGCCATACCTAGATGTACTTCAAGTACTTGTCCTATGTTCATACGAGAAGGTACGCCCAATGGGTTAAGTACTATATCAAGTGGAGTACCATCTGCAAGGAATGGCATATCTTCAGGAGGTAGTATGCGTGAAACGACACCCTTATTACCATGACGACCAGCCATCTTGTCACCTACAGAGATTTTTCTCTTTTGGGCAATATAGCATCTAACTAACTTGTTAACACCTGGAGAAAGTTCGTCACAGTTTTTACGAGTAAATACCTTTACATCTACAATGACACCACTCTCACCATGAGGTACTTTAAGTGAATTATCTCTAACTTCACGAGCCTTTTCACCGAATATGGCTCTTAGAAGTCTTTCTTCAGCAGTAAGTTCAGTTTCACCCTTAGGAGTAACCTTACCTACTAATATATCACCAGCATGAACTTCAGCACCTATACGAATAATACCATTTTCGTCCAAATCCTTAATAGCATCGTCACCAACGTTAGGGATATCTCTAGTAATTTCTTCTGGACCAAGTTTAGTATCTCTAGCCTCTATTTCATACTCCTCAATATGCACTGAAGTATACATATCTTCACGAACTAATCTTTCATTTAATAGAACAGCGTCCTCATAGTTGTAACCTTCCCAAGTCATAAAGCCTATTAGAGCATTTTTACCTAGGGAAATTTCACCATCGCAAGTAGCAGGACCATCGGCAAGAACTTGACCAACCTTAACGTGTTCACCAACACTTACGATAGGTCTTTGATTTACACAAGTACCTTGGTTGGAACGCTTAAACTTAGTAAGTTTATAATTGTGGTCTTGATAGTTTGCATCTTTTACTACTATGTGGTCAGCATCTAAAGATACTACAACGCCATCATGTTTAGATATTATACAAACTCCAGAGTCTACAGCAGCTTTATATTCCATACCAGTACCAACTATAGGACTCTCTGTCTTTAATAGTGGAACGGCTTGACGTTGCATGTTAGAACCCATTAAAGCACGGTTAGCGTCATCATTTTCAAGGAAAGGTATCATAGCAGTAGCTACAGATACTACCATCTTAGGAGATACGTCCATAAAGTCTACAGTATCTCTGTCGGCTTCAAGGATTTTATCTCTATAACGAACGTTTACTCTAGGACGTTCAAACTTACCATCTTCAGTAAGAGGTTCATTAGCTTGAGCAACTACAAAGTTATCTTCAACGTCTGCGGTCATGTAGACTACTTCATTAGTAACTACGCCAGTAGCTTTATCTATTTTACGATATGGAGCTTCAATAAATCCATACTCATTAATTCTAGCAAAGGTTGCTAAATAAGATATAAGTCCGATGTTTGGACCTTCAGGAGTTTCAATAGGACACATTCTACCATAGTGGCTATAGTGGACATCTCTAACTTCGAATCCTGCTCTATCTCTAGAAAGACCACCTGGACCTAATGCAGAGAGTCTTCTCTTGTGAGTAAGTTCTGCAAGAGGGTTAGTCTGGTCCATAAATTGAGATAGTGGAGAAGAACCAAAGAACTCTTTAATAGCAGCAGTAATAGGTCTAATGTTTACTACGCTCTGTGCAGATAGTGAATCAGAATCTTGACTAGCAGTGTTCATCTTTTCACGAACGTTTCTTTCCATTCTAGCAAAGCCAATTCTAATTTGATTTTGTAGAAGTTCACCAACTGAACGGATACGTCTATTTCCTAGATGGTCTATATCATCGATAGTACCAACGCCATCACATAGGTTTAAGAAGTAACTAATAGTAGCAAAGATATCATCTAATATAATATGCTTTGGAACTAATTCGTCCACACGTCTTTTAACGTTTTCTTCAATTTCCTCAGCGTCAGCAGAGTTTTCTAATATATCTTTTAGAACCTTAAAGGAAACCTTTTCATTTATGTTGTATTCAGCAGGGTCAAAATCAACGTAACCAGAGATATCGACCATACCGTTACCAATAATTTTAACTTCTTTATCAATCATACGAGTCTTATACTCGCCGATTTCATTTTGATAGTACTCTTTAGTTTCAACTTGAACGAAAGCCTCATATACACCAGCTTGTTCAATTTCAAGAGCCTTTTCTTTGTTTATACGTTCACCAGCTTCGGCTAAAAGTTCACCAGTAAGAGTATTAATAACAGGTCTAGATAGAGTATGACCTTCAAGTCTAGACGCAATGCCTAACTTTTTATTATACTTATATCTACCAAAACGGCAGAGGTCGTATCTTCTAGCATCAAAGAATAGGTTATTTATATGAGTCATAGAACTTTCGACGGTAGGTGGTTCACCTGGACGAAGTTTTCTGTAGACATCTATTAAAGCGTCATTAGTATTCTTAGTACTATCCTTATCTAAGATAGTCTTATTAAGTCTTTCATCTGGACCAAATAGTTCAAATATTTGCTCATCAGTACCAACACCCAACGCTCTAATGAAGGTAGTAATGGCAATCTTTCTATTTTTATCTATACGCACGTACACGATATCGTTAGAGTCCATTTCGTACTCAAGCCATGCACCACGGTTTGGAATAACTGTAGATTTAAATAAATCTTTACCAGCCTTGTCCTTTTCACAAGCATAGTAAACACCAGGAGAACGCACTAATTGAGATACAATAACACGTTCAGCACCATTAATAACAAAAGTACCACTATCAGTCATTAAAGGGAAATCACCCATGTAAATTTCAGAAGATTTAGCTTCGTTTTTCTCTTTATTCCATAACTTAGCAGTAACATATAATGGAGCAGCATAAGTAGCATCTCTTTCCTTACATTCAGCGATAGAGTATTTAGGCTTATCATCTATCCTGTAATCTACGAAGTTTAGAACTAGGTTGCCGTTATAGTCTGTAATAGCAGACATATCACGGAAGACTTCTTTTAGTCCTTCTTCCTTAAACCATTTGTAAGAATTTTTTTGCACCTCGATAAGATTAGGCATTTCAAGAGCCTCAGTAATCTTTCCAAAGCTCATTCTGGTATTCTTTCCGAGTTGTTTAGGTTCAACATTCACCATAAGTTCGGGACTACCTCCTTTTTGTAGTTAGAGCCATTCGGCATAAAATACAGCACTGCACGGATTAGTTAAATTTGGATTTAAGTTATCGGTGCAGAAAATAAAAAAATACTTGCTTTTTTCTATGGATATGTTATAATTTTTTTAGTAAATACAATTATCCATGCTAGAAATATTCATTATGATACATTGTATTATTATACTATAACTTTTAAAAAAAGTCAAGAGTTTTTTTAAAAAAGTCTAAACATTGCACAAGACATACATCAATAAAATTCTAAAAAGGTGAGTGATTTATATATTATGTTCGCTAAAGTAAATAGTATAGGTCTATTCGGCTTGATGGCTTACACCGTAGATGTGGAAATAGTTATAAACAGAGGTCAACCTATGTTCGATTTAATAGGTCTACCAGATGCTTCTATTAAAGAAAGTCGTGAACGTATTAAGTCGGCTTTGCGTTCTGTAGATATTGTATTTCCTGTAGCTAGTATCACTGTAAATCTAGCTCCTGCTAACACTAAAAAGAGTGGTTCTGCTCACGATTTAGCCATACTAGTATCCTTACTAAAAGCCATGAACTACATAGATACAAACTTAGATAACTCTATATTTATTGGAGAAGTGTCGTTAAGTGGTAACATTAGAGCCATCAACGGAGTGTTATCTATGGTTATACACGCCAAAGAACACGGATTTACTTCTATATACGTTCCAAAAGATAACGTTATTGAAGCATCAGTAATTAAAGGCATAGACGTATATGGTGTAGATAGTGTATCTCAACTATTAAATCACTTTAACGGAAGTTCTCCTATAGAAAAATCGTATATTAGTACACCAACTTCTATAGGAAAAGATTATATTTTAGACTTCTCTGACGTTCGTGGACAGCAATCTGTAAAGTACGCTTTAGAGGTTTCTGCTTGTGGTGGTCACAACGTACTATTGATAGGTTCTCCTGGAAGTGGTAAGAGTATGTTGGCTAAAAGAATGCCTTCTATACTGCCTCCTATGACTTTCAATGAAAGTATTGAAACTACTAAAATTCACTCTATAGCAGGTAAACTAGATGCCTCTCACCCTATAGTTACAGAACGTCCATTCCGTTCACCACACCATACAATATCTGCATCGGGATTGGTAGGTGGTGGAACTATTCCACAACCTGGGGAGATATCTTTGGCACACAACGGACTTCTCTTCTTGGACGAATTGGCTGAGTTCGATAAACACACCTTGGAAATACTTCGTCAACCTCTTGAAGAACAAAAGATTACTATTTCCAGAGTTTCTGGAACGGTTACATATCCTAGTCAATTCATGCTAATAGGTGCTATGAACCCTTGCCCTTGTGGATATTTTAATCACCCTACTAGAAGATGTACTTGTTCTAATAAGACAGTACACAAGTATCTATCTAAGATTTCAGGACCTCTATTAGATAGGTTTGATATCCATGTTGAAGTCGCTCCTGTAGAGTTTGAAGATTTAGTATCTAAAACTAAAGAAGAAAGTTCTAGTTCTATTAGGCAACGAGTTATTAAAGTAAGAGATATCCAAAATGAAAGATTTAAAGGTACGGATATATCTTGCAATGCTAGAATAACTCCTGCTAAACTTAGCGAATTTTGTCCTATAACTTACGATGCCGAAACTTTTCTAAAAAATATCTTTGAAAAGACAGGACTATCTGCTAGAGCCTATAGCAAAATTTTGAAGATTGCTCGTACTATCGCAGATATGGACGGCTTGGAAGTTATACAAAAATCGCATATTGCCAAGGCATCTAGATTTAGAAGTTTAGACCAAAAATATTGGCAGGTTTAAACTTAATTCTTTATAAATATATCTTAGATTGGAGTTTTTTTATACTATGATTAAACTAATCGCCTCCGATATGGACGGTACTCTTTTAGATGATAATAAAAATCTTCCAAAAGATTTTTTTAAACTGTTAGATATCCTTAATAAGATGGGTATAATCTTTATAATAGCTAGTGGACGCTCCTTTTTGGCTTTAAAGGATATGTTCGGAGAACGTTGCAACTCTATGAGTTTTATCTGCGATAACGGTGCTAACGTAATGGTAAATGGTAAAAGTATCTATAGTAGCGTTATAGATGATACTATAGTTAAAAATATTATCCACGATTGCAGAACTCTAGGCGATGTTAGTCCCGTACTATGTTGTAGAAATGATATCTACTATGATAAATCTGTTAAAGAACAGTTTAAACGTGAAATTAACAACTTCTATGTAAACTATTCCGATGTAGACGACGTTTTGAATGTCACCGATGACGTTTTTAAAATAGCTATCTGCGATTTACAAAATCCTATAGAACATAGTTATCCAATATTTAAAAAAAAGTATGGTGAGGATTTTTGTGTACAAGTATCTGGTGAGTATTGGCAAGATATTATGAACAAAGATGTAAACAAGGGTTTGGCTTTAAAAACTGTTCAAGATAGTCTAAACATATCTATTAACGATACTTTGGCTTTTGGCGATTTCTACAACGATATCCCCCTATTAGACAGAGCTTTCTACAGTTACGTCATGGAAAATGCTAACGAAGATATGAAAACTCATGGGAAATATATTGCACCTAAAAATTCCGAAAATGGTGTGATTAAAACTATATGTTCACTTTTGGAGATAAAATTATGATTTCTAACTTTAATAAATCTGAGGAGGAAAACCATTCTTTTCTTGGATATCTAAAAAATTTGGATAAAACTCTGTTATTAGCTGTATCCATATGTGCAACTTTGAGTATATTATGTATATACTCTATATATAAAAGTGGTGTAGTGGAAGTTACAGAAAATCAATGTTTTATGCAAACCATATCCGCACTAATTGGAATTATAGCCTGTTTTGTAATCACGGCGATAGATTATCATAAGATTGCAAAACTATGGTTTTTATACGTTCCGATATCGTATGCACTAGTAATACTAACGTTTACAAGTCTTGGATACGGTCGTGGTGAGGCCGATGACGTTGCTTGGTTAGATTTAGGTTTTATAAGTATCCAACCTGCCGAATTTTTAAAGATAGCTTTTTTACTATCATTTTCATTACACTTACATAAAGTGGGAACTAATATAAATAACTTTGGTCATTTTGTACTATTGTGTATCCATGGATTAATTCCAGTAGGATTAGTCGCACTTCAAGGTGACTACGGAACTTCCATAGTATTTGGTTTAATGTTCGCCTTTATGATGCTATTTGCTGGATTATCCATAAAATATATACTACCTATACTAGCAAGTATACCTATAGTATTGTATCTACTTTGGAACTACGTTCTAGGTTCGGTACATAAGAACAGAATTGAAGTACTATTAAATCCAGGTTCAGACCCTCTAGGCGTGGAATATCAACAGAACCTAGGAAAAGCCTCACTTGCTGAAGGTGGACTATTTGGAAAAGGTCTTTTTAAAGATGAGTATACGTTCGTTCCAGAAATTCACAACGACTTTATATTTTCGTTTGTAGGTCAAGCAATAGGATTTGTCGGTTGTATAGTATTACTTATAATATTCACATTTATATGTATAAAAATATTAGTAGATGCTATGACATCTAAAGATGCTTTAGGCAAAAATATATGTGTCGGAACGTTCTCCATGATATTCGTTCACTGCATAATGAACATTGGAATGGTTCTAGGAGTAATGCCAGTTATAGGTATTCCGTTGCCTTTTATGAGTGCAGGTGGTACTGCAATGTTATCGATGTTCGTTTCTATTGGATTGGTTTTAAGTACGCACTCCCATAGAAAAAAACAGAAACGTATGTTCTACGATATAGAAGATATGTAGGTATAATCTGTCCCCACTATGAATAGACTTATTAGTATATAAGACTATCTAATGGGGGGGAATATCTTGAAAGCACATAAAAGAAAGAAAAGGGCATCTATACTAAGCTACTACAGATATAATATAATTCTATCAACAATGCTAGGATTCGTTATAATACTATTAAGTGCTTCCATATGTGCATTGATACTAACCTTTATAGACGTTCCTATTAAGATAGTATCTATATTTAGTTGTATATGCTTAGGTATAGGCAGTTACTTTTCAGGATATTTTTCTACTATAAAAAGACAGAAGTCTGGAATACTATCGGGGAGTATATGCGGATTTATAATATTTCTAACTATTACAGTATTAGGAATTATATTAAATATCCATACAGATATTATATATAAGTTGAGCAAATTTATACTATGTATAGTATGTGGTCAAATAGGAGGAATAAAATCTGCTAACTGTCATAACGCCTAAATATTTCGGCAAGTTGCATAATTAAAATACTTATAATATTATATATACTACAATATTTTAATGAATGAGAATTTTTAATAAAAAACATCTTGAAATATTTAAGCTAGTATGTTATAATTATCTTATTATTATATTGATTATTCGGACGAGAGGTGATTTTTAATGAAACACATTAAGACTATTAACAAGGCTAATCTTAAGGAAACTGCAAAGACTGGTGGTTGTGGTAAGTGTCAAGCTTCATGTCAATCAGCTTGTAAGACTTCTTGTACAGTAGCTAACCAAAAGTGCGAAAGATAGTTTTAAACTATTTTATCCGTTACGGCACATAAGGACAGCCTATTTTGAACTGTCCTTTTTTGCCGTGTTTTTTTATTTGAATAGGAGTTTTTTGTTATGATACATAAGTATAAATTAAATGGCTATAACATAGTGTTAGACGTAAACAGTGGCGGTGTACATCTAGTCGATGACTTGACTTACGATATATTAGATAATGTTGAACCTCCATTAACTGAAGTATGTCCACAAAACGTTATAGACAAGCTATCAAGTGTGTATGGTAAAGATGAGGTTATATCTTGTTATAATGAAATATATCAATTATACGTTGATAAGATTTTATTCTCAGAAGATGATTATGAAAAGTATGCTAAATATTCTGTACCATCACCTATAAAGGCTATGTGCTTGAATATTTCCCATGACTGTAATCTTAGATGTGAATACTGTTTCGCATCTACTGGTGACTTCGGAACTGGCAGAAAGTTGATGTCTTTTGAAACTGGTAAAAAAGCTATCGATTTCTTGCTTGAACAGTCTAAAGACCGTCAAAATCTTGAATTGGACTTCTTTGGTGGCGAACCTCTAATGAACTTCAAAGTCGTTAAACAGATTGTAGAGTATGCTCGTTCTAAAGAAAAAGAGTACAATAAACACTTTAGATTTACCATCACTACTAATGGTATGCTCTTAGATGATGACAAAATCGACTTTATTAACAAAGAAATGCACAACGTAGTACTATCCATAGACGGCAGAAAAGAAGTAAACGACAGAGTTAGAAAACGTGTAGATGGTTCGGGTTGCTACGATAAGATTATTCCTAACTATAAAAAGTTAGTAGATGCCCGTGGTGATAAGGAATACTACGTTCGTGGTACTTTTACTAAGTATAATCTTGATTTCTCCAACGATGTATTCGCTCTATACGATGCTGGTTTCGACCAAATATCTGTTGAACCCGTAGTCTGCGAACCTGAAAAGCCTTACGCTCTTACTTTTGGTGACTTAGCAGATGTATTTACTGAGTATGAAAAGCTATCTGCTATGCTCTTAGATAGCTACAACAAGGGCAATAGATTTAACTTCTTCCACTTTATGATTGACTTAGACCAAGGTCCTTGTGCTATAAAACGTCTTAGAGGTTGTGGTTGTGGTAATGAATACGTTGCTATTACTCCAGATGGCGACATATACCCATGTCACCAGTTCGTTGGAATTGAAGAGTATAAGATGGGTAACATCGATGAGGGTACTTTTAACTGGGATATGAAAAAAGACTTCTCACAAACTCATGTATACAACAAACCAGATTGCCGTGAATGTTGGGCAAAATTCTATTGTAGTGGTGGTTGTAACGCTAATAACTATCAATATATGGGCGATGTATTAAAGTCGCATAAACTCTCTTGTGAGATGGAAAAGAAACGTCTTGAATGTGCTATCATGATTAAAGCCGTTAAAATGCTCCAAGAAGAAGAACAAGAAGAAAAAGCTAATGCTTAATAGATATCGGAACGCCTTAATTAAAGCGTTCCGATTTTTTTATAATGTTACGGTAAACGTTACTACATGGTCTTTAGTAGATGTAACAGATATACTTCCATTATGATTTTTAACTATGGATTGTGCTATATTTAAGCCTAAGCCATGACTTCCACTACTACGATTTCTAGCTTTATCTACACGGAAAAATCTTTCAAATAGACGTTCTTCGCAACCCTTTGGGATATCTTCGCCGTTAGTATTACTAACCGATAGTTTAATCTTATCTTTATTATCACGTTTTAAAGACACCATTATGTTAGCATTACCATTGGAATGCACTATGGCATTATCCACTAATATGGTGATTAACTGTTTAATTCTATCCTCATCACCCTTGTATGATATGTTTTCCTCAATATCAGTATCAAGGATTTTGCCATTTTCAAAAGCTACAGTTTCAAAGACTAAACAAACTCCCAATGTCGTATGACTTAGATTAAACTCATTCATAACCATAGCGACTTCGTTTACATCAGATTTAGCTATATATAGCAAATCGCTTACCAATTTGGACATTCTAGCCGTTTCGGATTTTATGTATGTAAGCCACTTGGATTGATTTTGTACAGTATCTTCAGCATTAGCAAGAACGACATCGGTATTAGTAGCTATTACGGTTAGTGGAGTTTTTAACTCATGAGAGGCATCTGCGATAAACTGTTTTTGTTTATCCCAAGCTTCAGCAATTGGAGTTATCGCCCATGAGGCTAATAGCCAACTGACACCAAACAATATCAATAAGCCCAAGCTACCTATAGATATAAATATTATAAGCAATCTATTTAGGGTAGATATTTCAATTGCTCTATCCAAAAAGATAACATCATAACCAGATGAGTCCCCTTTGTTGAATACAGCATATCTAAATTTAATGTCATCTATTTCCACTTTTCCCTCCATAGAACCACTCTTGATAATCTCACCTACAGTCTGTTCCAAAGATATATTATCTCCAGATTCAAAATATTGGTAAGATATCCTTTGAATGTCGCCATCTTTATTAACCCTAACATAGATGGTATTTCTAGCTAGATTACCCTCATACTCAGTATAATCCGATGGTTTATCTTGAGGTTTATCATCAAAATGATTTTTGGGAGGAGTTTCTGTAGTTGTAGTTCTACTTGTAATAGTAGTATCTGTAGTAGTATCGGTTGATGTACTTTCTTGAGTAGTATCAATAGTAGTATCTGTAGTGGTACTTGTAGTAGTGGTATCGGAATTACTAGTTACAGGAATTTTCTCTCCAGATGGTACTAAAGTTTCTTGAGTATCGCTATCAACTGGAGCGTTTGTAATAGTAACTATAACTTGTTCAGGAATAGAAGTTAATCTTTTATTAGTGATTATAGTATCCAAATAAGAAGTATCAGTAGTAGTAACAGTAGTATCTTCAACAGATGTATTCTCCATAGGTGGTGGAGGTGGTGGAGGATTATCCCAATCGTGAGGATAGTCATTATCAAAATCATTTGGAGGGAAATGGTCATATTGATGGTCGTCATCATCATCATGGTGATAGAAGTCATCAAAGTCAAAATCATTTTGACCATCATTACCGAAAATATCTTCAAAGTTGCCATATCTTCCATAATAGATATTTTCATTACATGAATTAAAGTTTGAAAAATCTTCTGGAGGATATTCAGTATATGTACTTTGAGAAATATCTTGAATAGAATTATCTTCACCAGCAGTAGTAACAGAAATACTTTCATTATCAAAATTGATAATCTTTTTAGGTGGACTACTATTCATGCCATCTAGACGAGTATTGTTTCTAACTGCCATTTCCATAATCTGTTGGGAGTGTGTAACTTCGGAATGATATACTATAAAGTATATTCCAGTTAGAATAGTTATCAAAAAGCAGGATAATATTGCCATATATATAATAAAAAATCTGCGTCTTAACTTTTTTATCATCAAAAACCCCCCTAAAAGATACTATTCCAACCTATATCCAACGCCACGAACTGTCTTTATTGATACACTAGAATCTATATGTATCAACTTTTTTCTAAGAAAAGATATGTATACTTCTACATTGTTATACTCAGCATCGGATTCATAACCCCAAATCTTTTCAATTAAATTTTCTTTGCTAATAACTCTGCCCTTATTTTTTAGAAAAACTTCCATGATGCTGTACTCTTTTAAACCAAGTTTGACGGTATTCTGTCCACAAATAAGTTCATAAGTAGATAGGTTAAGGCTAACATCATCATAAGATAGAATATTTTCACATATAGTATTTTCTTTACGTCTATAAACAGACCTAACTCTAGCAAGAAGTTCTTCAGTAGCGAAAGGTTTGGTCAAATAGTCATCAGCACCATAGTCAAGACCTTTAACCTTGTCGGAAATTTCATCTTTAGCAGTTAAGAGTATAACGGGAGTAGTAATCTTATTTAAACGGATATTTTTTAACACTTCAAGACCGTCCATCTTAGGAAGCATTATATCCAAGATAATAACATCATATATATCAGTAAGAGCATTATCCAGACCACTAACGCCATCGTAACAAGCATCAGCGATATACTTATTTTTACCGAATATTTGAACTAAAGCCTCAGCCAAAGCCACTTCATCTTCTACTATTAATAATCTCATAAAAAGCACCTCTGTAAAATGGAATATTATCGACCAAGTTTATTATAGAGTAAAAATCTTAAAACAATCTTAAAGATAAAAACACGGAACGATAAAAAATCGTTCCGTAAATAGATATGTATTAAATTAGTCTACCATATCGTCAGACTTTTTATTTTTATCTTTCTTTTTCTTTTCAGTTGAAACTTCAGAAGCAACTTGCTCATGTTGAGTTAAGTTTTCTTGAATAGCCCACTTTTTAATTCTTAATTTATTTCTTTCGCCACCAGTTTCGATAACTACAGTATCTTCAGTTTGTCTAACAACTATACCTACAATACCACCTATAGTACAAATTTCGTCACCTATTTGAATGTTATCTCTCATCTGTTTAGTTTCTTTTTCCTTTTTGCTTTGAGGTCTTAAAAGCACAAAGTAAAAGATTACTAATATAATAATCATAGGTAAAAAAGATGCCAATAAAGTACCTGTACTATTAGCAGTCGTATCGGTTGCCGTTAAGGTAATAAGACTAGTTAAATTCATTAAAATTCCTCCATACACATTTTTTAAATAATAATGATATTATATCATAAATAGATTTTAATTACAAGTACTAAAAAAAATATTTTTATATACAAATCACGAATATATGTATATTTTAAAACTAAGATAGATTTTTTATAATAACTATTGACATTCATTTCTATTTATGATATCATTATGATATCAAAAAAATATCATCAAACCGATATTTTAAAGTATTTTTATAAAAATGTAATGTATACTTGACATTTTGCAATTTCAATGATATAATCTCTTTAAGAGGTGATTTAATGGCAAAAAATTTGAAATTAAAATCTGCTAGAGCTTTGCTAGATATGACTCAACTTGACTTAGCTAATGCTGTAGGCGTTACTAGACAGACTATAAGTGGTATCGAAAAGGGTGAATATAATCCATCTATTAAGTTGTGTATAGCTATTTGTAAGGTTCTAGGAAAAACTCTAAACGAACTTTTTTGGGAGGATTGATTTTCTATGAAATTAGATAATAAAGAATGTCAAATGTACGATGAAAGACAAATCCGTGAAAGAGGTATGATTTTTAAACTATCATTCTTTATATTAGTATTTTATAATGTGATTACTGCTTTTCTTAGTGAATATACTCCATTTTGGTCAAAAAATTTCAGTCTTTTTCAAAGTAACTTTATTGGAATAATCTTTGCTACTACTATAGGTTCTATCTTAATGATTACCAATAACGCATACATATCACCAATAAAGCCAACGATTTCGCATATTTCAATAGGTATAATGACTATCTCTAGCATTGTAGCTTTGACTGGAAACGTTAAACATTTTGATTGGTTTAACATAATAATATCTATATGTATATTAATGATATGTTGTACTTACTTCATAAAACTTTCTATGGATAAGAAAAATATCAATATTGATGAAGATTAAAAAGGAGGCTATTTTATGCCTAATATAGCATTTTTTAGTATATACGCATACGGACACATAAATCCAACTTTGCCAGTAGTTAAGGAGTTAATCAATAGAGGCAATAAAGTCTGGTACTACTCTTTTAAAGAGTTCAAAAAAAAGATTGAAAGCACTGGTGCTATATTCATAGAGTGTGATAAATATCTTCCACCACTAAACGATAAGGATACTAAAAAAATCGGTAAGGATTTTACTTTGCTAATAGATATGTCTATAGATACTACTATAAATATGGAAAAAGACAATATATCTAAACAGTTGCAAGAGTTACATATTGATTGTATAGTATCGGATAGCATTTGTACTTGGGGAAAACTATTTGCCCAAAAGTTAAATATATCTTATGTGTGTTCCACTACTACTTTTGCGTTTAATCAACACACGGTAAAACTAATGAAACAAAGTTTTTCTGAAATGTTCTATATGTTCAAAGGTATGCCAAAAATGATTAAAAAACTTCAAGAGTTAAAACCTCTAGGTTATAATGTGGATAAACCTCAAGAAATATTTTCAAATAATAACGATACTAACACTATAGTATATACTTCTAAAGAGTTTCAGCCTATGGCAGATACCTTTTCCGATAAGTTCGCTTTCATTGGAACTTCTATATTTGAACCTATTGAACATCTTAAAAAAAATGACAAGAAAGTTGTTTATATATCTTTAGGAACTGTTCTAAATGATAACCTTGATTTCTATAAAAAATGTATCCTAGCTTTTAAAAATAGTAATCTAAAAGTTATTATATCCGTTGGTAAGAATACTGATATTTCTAAATTGGGAGATATTCCTGACAATTTTATAGTAAAAAATAGTGTAAATCAAGTTGCCGTACTAGAAATCGCTGATTGCTTTATATCTCATAGTGGTATGAATAGTGTTAATGAAAGTCTATACTATGGTGTCCCTATAATATTATATCCACAACATAGCGAAGAATTAGCAGTAACTAACAGAGTTATTGAGCTAGGTGCAGGTATACGATTAAAAAGACAATCTACTAATTCAATCTACGATACAGTTATGGAAGTATTAAATAATACATCTTATAAAAATAATGCTCAAAAAATATCACAAGGATTAAAAAGTTCTGGTGGTGCAAAATCTGGAGCAGATTTCATTGAATCAATCATTAACAGATAACAATTGATAGTTATCTAAAAGGAGGCTATTTCATGGCAATCTTAGAAGTAAAACATTTAAAGAAGCAGTATGGAAAATCCAAAATTTTTGCAGTAGATGATGTATCTTTTAGCATCAATGAGGGCGAAATATTTGCCTTAATAGGTTCTAATGGTGCAGGAAAGACTACTACTTTAAGAATGATATCCACACTGTTACAAGTATCCGATGGTGACGCAATAGTAAATGGATACAGTGTGATAACTCAACCCGATAAGGTTAGAGAATGTATTACATATCTTCCCGATGAGGCTGGTGCTTATAAAAATATGACTGGCTTAGGATATCTAAAATTTATGGCTGGAATGTTCTCAACAGATACCAAAGTTATAAATGATTACGTTCAAACAGCTATTAAAACTTCCACACTAGGCGAACGCATTAATGATAAAATTTCTACATATAGTCGTGGTATGATTAGAAAACTCTTACTATCTAGGGCAGTTATGACTAAACCAAAGCTATCCATATTAGATGAGGCTACTAGTGGTTTAGACGTTATCAATGCTTTGGAAATTCGCAAAATGATTAAGGATTTAGCTCATAATGAAAATATGTCATTCTTGTTGAGTTCTCACAATATGCTAGAGATTGAATATGTATCCGATAAGGTCGGAATTATGGCTCATGGCAAGTTGATGGTAATAGGAACTCCTAACGAACTAAAAGAACGTTATAACGCTCCTAACCTTGAAGAAGTCTTTGAAAGAGTGGTGAAAAATAATGAAATTCTTTAATCTGTTCAAAAAAGAACTAAAAGAAATGTTCAATACTAATATGATACTCAGTTTAGTGATTTCTTTTACACTATTGATGGTTATTGGTCAGTTTATGCAATCCAGTATGGATAGTATGGAAGAAAATAATACATCTATAACTATATGCGATATTGATAATACTGAATTTACATCTAAAATAATTAAAAACCTAGAGGACATAGGCTACAAGATAAAAGAAGTATCTATTACAGACTATTCCGATGATATATACATATCGCAACAGACCAGTAGTAAGAATATATTAGTAATTCCTAAAGGATTTACTAATAATATCGAAAATGGTGAAATGGCTACTATAAAAAATATCGGTAAAGTTGAAGGAAATTCCATAATGGCTCAACTAGAAAATAGTTCTTATAGTACGGCTATAAGTGATATATCTAATATTATTAAAGATATACTTATAGAACAAAAGACAGATTTCTCATCTAGTGATTTGGAACTTTTAAACAATCCAGTAACTTTAGATGAGGTTACTGTAGTAGGTAATAAATCGGAAGATATAAGTGCTTCTATGGTAAGTAGTGTAATATCATCGCAAGGAACTTTTGTACCTATAATAATATTTGTAATAATAGTGTTTGCATCACAAATGATAGTAACTGCTATATCCACTGAAAAGATTGATAAAACTTTAGAAACGTTACTATCCACACCAATATCAAGAGTATCCATATTAAGTGCCAAGATGCTATCTGCTGGATTAGTTTCTCTTATAAGTGCCGTGGTATATATGTTAGGATTTAGTATGTCTATGAGTTCAGTAATAAGCGAAAACGCTCAAGATATAACTAGTTCAGTGATGCCCACTACTATGGCTATGATATCTTTAGGTTTGACTTTAACTCCTTTTGATTACATTATAATAGGTCTAAACATATTTCTAAGCATTATGATTGCTCTTTCAATATCCATGATGCTAGGCGTTATGGTAAACGATATAAAATCTACGCAGATAGTTCTAATGCCTGTAATGTTCATGACTATGATACCTTACTTTATATCTTACTTTGCCGATATAAATACAATATCACCTATACTAAAAGCAATATTAAATTTAATACCATTTACACATACGTTTAATATTACTAATAATATAATGTTCAATCATGTATCTAACGTGTGGTTAGGAACTGCATATCAATTGATATTCTTAGTAGTATGTATGTTCTTTGCAGTAAAGCTATTCAAATCCGATAAGATTTTAACTGCTAGTATAAACTTCAGCAGAAAGAAAAAATCTAATGGATAGATTTAAGACTATTTTAAGTATCAAGGGGTATAATATAATCATAGATTAAACTTATGCCCCCTATTAATAATAATATATAATCATAAGTGCCATTGATAACTAGTAGATATCAATGGCATTTGTGTTGTAAGTGTGGAATTGTTACGGTTATATGAAAGTTTATTGAAATATTAAATATCTGTAAAATTGATATTAAACTTTAAGATTATTTTAAGACTACTCGATTATACTATAATCAAAGAAAACGTTATACATACTTTTTAGAAAGGTGCTGATATTATGGCAATTAGAACTTTTAAACGTAAAGAAATAAAGTTTCTACTAACCGATGAACAGTATAAGGCTTTAATTCCAGTATTAGAACAGTATATGCGTCCAGATGAGTATTGCATAGATGGTAAAGAATATGGAATATATAATATATACTACGATACTGACGACAACTACTTGATTAGACAAAGTCTTGCTAAACCTTATTACAAGGAAAAACTTCGCCTTAGAAGTTACTACTCCCCCGCTAAACCTAGCGACAAAGTCTTTCTTGAGATTAAAAAGAAAGTCGGTGGCATAGTAGTAAAAAGACGTGTTACTATGACTTTGGAACAAGCTACTAAGTATATCGAAACTGGTGAAAAACCAATATCGAATAAGTATATACAAAATCAAGTTTTTGCTGAGTTAGATGCTTTTCTAAATAAGTATAAAGTAACTCCAAAGCAGTACATTAGCTATAAGCGTCAAGCATACTTCGGAAAAGATGACAATAACTTCAGGGTTACCTTCGATAGAAACATAACTACTAGAAGAAATGATTTAAGATTAAGTTCTAATAGTTATGGTTGGCAGATAATAAATACTACTCAACATTTAATGGAAGTAAAAATATCGCAAGGCATTCCACTATGGTTAGCTAATACTATGGCAGAATTAGGCATATTTAGAACTAGCTTTTCTAAATATGGTACTGGATATATGCAATATGTATACTATCAACTACATAACGCCAAAGAAGATACTAATGAAAGAAAGGTGATTTCAATTGCTTAACTTAAATGCAATTACTCTAAGTGTAAGTGATATCTTAACACAAACTAGTGAAAGTTCGTCTGTAGATGTTAAAAGTTTTTTAATATCCACAATATGTTCCATAGTAATAGGTTTCATAATAAGTGGAATATATATGTTTACTCACAAAAAAACTGGCTTTGAACAGAGCAATGTAATAACTATAGTAGCTCTTCCAGTGGTAGTAGGAACTATTATAATGTTAGTAGGAAATACTGCTCAAGCGTTCAGCCTTGCTGGAGTTTTCTCCTTAGTAAGATTTAGGTCTGGTTCTATAGATACTAGCGATATATGTTATATATTCTTTAGTGTTGCTACTGGTTTAGCTTGTGGTACTGGATACGTTCAATATGCTTTCCTATTTTTGATACTATTAGGTATAGTTCTACTAGTTATGAACAAGCTAAACTTTGGAAAACCTATTAGTTCACATATGACTTTAAAAATTTCTATCCCAGAAGATTTAAACTATCTAGGCTTATTTGATAGCGTATTAGATAAATATTGTACATCTTGGAATTTACAACGTGTTAAAACTACTGAATTTGGTAGTCTATTCGATTTAGTATTCAATGTAGAAGTTAGCAATCTAGCCGACCAAAAGAAGTTCTTAGATGAGTTAAGAACTTTAAACGGTAACTTAAATATCACTTTGGTACTAAATCGCAAAGATGATAAAATTTACGCTTAAACCTCTTAAAAAGATTTCATATATTCACACTCTCGAAAAAACTAGGTGGAGCTATCCACCTTGTTTGTTATATAAGCTATTAGATAATTGTTTTTCATAATATTTTCCTTTCGATATCCAAAGTGGAACTAACCTTTCACTTTGGATATTTTAATCTTTTGAGTTAGCATAGACTAACTGAAATAACATTTCTGTTGACATTTATCTTTTTTTAGAGTATAATGTACTTGTTGACATATCAAGAGAGGCTGAGAAAACAGGTTCTATGATGCCCAGCAACCTAACTAATACCACTTAGTATTAGGAAAGGTGCTAACTCCTGCGGATATATCCGAAAGATATGTATACTTTCATTTAGAAATTATGCGTTTCGGAAAAATTATCTCCGAAACGCTTTTATTTACTCTATAATCAGAAAGGATTGTTTTTATAATATGGAAAGAAGATTGTTTACTTCTGAATCTGTTACTGAAGGTCACCCAGACAAAATATGCGACCAAATTTCAGATGCTATCTTAGATGCTATTCTAGAAAAGGATAACCTTGCTCGTGTAGCTTGTGAAACTTGTACCACTACTGGTATAGTTATGTGTATGGGTGAAATATCCACTAAGGCTTATGTAGATATACCATCTATAGTTAGAAACGTTATCACTGATATAGGTTACGACAGAGCTAAGTACGGCTTTGATGGTCATACTTGTTCAGTACTAACTGCTATAGATGAACAATCAAGAGATATCGCCATGGGCGTAAATGAATCTCAAGAACACAAAGACGGTAACTGCACCGACGAAAATATGACTGGTGCTGGTGACCAAGGTATTATGTTCGGTTTTGCTTGTAATGAAACTCCTGAACTAATGCCAATGCCAATATCATTGGCTCATAAGTTAGCTAGAAAGTTAACTGAAGTTAGAAAGAATGGTACTCTTAAATACCTTCGTCCAGATGGTAAGACTCAAGTTACTATCGAATATGATGAAAATAACAAGCCTGTTCGTGTAGATACTATCGTAATATCTTCTCAACACTCCCCTGAAATTTCTACCGAACAGATTAGAAAAGATATCATTGAATACGTTATAAAGCCTGTTATCTCTGCTGACCTAATGGACGATAATACTATTATATATGTAAATCCAACTGGCAGATTTGTCGTTGGTGGTCCTCAAGGCGATAGTGGTCTTACTGGTAGAAAGATTATCGTTGATACTTATGGTGGTTATTCACGTCATGGTGGCGGTGCTTTTTCTGGTAAAGACCCTACTAAAGTTGACCGTTCAGCTACATATATGGCTAGATATGTTGCTAAAAATATCGTAGCTAGTGGCATTGCTAAAAAGTGTGAAGTTCAACTTGCATATGCCATTGGCGTTGCTAAACCCGTATCCGTATTAGTAGATACTTTTGGTACTGGTAAAGTTTCCGATGACGAAATTTCAAAGGTAGTTAAAAAGTTATTCGATTTAAGACCTGCATCTATTATTAAGACTCTTGACTTGAGAAAACCTCAATACAGAAAGTTAGCTAGTTACGGTCACATGGGCAGAGAAGACCTCGGCGTAGCTTGGGAAAAAACTGATATGGCTGACACTATCAAGAAAGAACTTGGTCTTTAATTATTAATTTAAATATGCTAATCGGGACGGCTTTTTTTGTCGTTCCGATTTATTAACTTTTGATGTTCTAAAGTGTTAAATAACCTCATAAGATGTATTAAAGATACTATGTAATCAAAGAAAGGACAATCAAAGATGAAAAGATATATTATACTATTAGTGGTCTGTGTGTCGATATTCTGCCTGATATTCGCAATTAAAGATAAACTCTCTAAAAACGAACCTTCTAGCAGTTCAGCACAAGAAAGCACTTCTACAGATGATAACTTACTCTTATTTAATACCCAAACCTCTACTGAAGATATCCCCTTGCCTACTAATGATACTACATCACAAGTTACAGACGCTCAAGTAAATACTACAGACTATGTTGCCTTAAATTTTGATATTCAAAAGTCTATGTGGTTCGCATTTATGGATTACAGTTCCATACTATTAGACAAATCCGAAAGTGAGTTTAAACAATCTATTGAACAACGTTTTGAAAATGCTAAAACTTTGGGAATAAATACTGTATACGTTCATGTACGTTCTCATGGTGATAGTTACTATAAATCTAGTATCTTTCCTAAAGGAAAGTATTATAACTCCGACTTTGACCCCCTACAAGTTATGGTAGATGTGGCTCATGAAAAAGGACTATCTATACACGCTTGGATAAATCCAATGCGTTGCATGGATACTCAACTTATGGAAAGTCAATCCGATGACTATATCTTAAAAAAGTGGTCTTTAGAGTACAATGGAACTTATATCAATGAGTGTGATGGATATTGGTATTTAAATCCATATTATGATGAGGTTCGTAAGTTAATCTGCGATGGCATCGCCGAAATAGTAAACAACTACAATGTAGATGGCGTTAATATAGATGACTATTTCTATCCAACTACTGACGAAACTTTCGACCGTCCTTGCTTTGCAGATAGTAACCAATCCGACCTATTACAGTTTAGACGTGACAACGTATCTAAGATGGTAAAAGATATGTATAATACTATAAAAAGTATCAACTCTACAGTAGAGTTCGGAATTAGTCCACAAGGTAACATAGACAAAAACTACGACGAACAGTGTGCCGATGTATCTCTTTGGACTTCAACTGAGGGTTATTGTGATTATATCGCTCCACAAATATACTATGGATTTAACAACTCTACTTGTCCATACATAGATACTCTTAACACTTGGGCTGATTTGAATAAAAATTCTAAAGTTAAACTTATAATAGGTCTTGGAACGTACAAAATAGGTCTTGAAGATACTTGGGCTGGCAGTGGTTCTAATGAGTGGATTGATGACGATAATATAATAGGCTGTCAAATAGATTATGCTTTTAACAATCCAGATGTAGACGGCATTGCTATATACAGTTACTCATCTACATTTGAACCTACTGGCGATACCTCTGTTATAGATAAGGTATCTAAAGAACGCTCTTACATTGAACAAGCTATTAAAAAACATTAGATAAAAAATCCGTCTATAATAGACGGACTTTTTATATATTAGCAAGAACATCATTTAAACTAGCATTAGATATAATCATACCAGCATTATTTTTAATATGCTTATACTTTCCAAAAGCAAGATTATATCTCATAATTCTTACAGCGTCGGCATATTGTGGAGATGGTTTTACTATATCTTGAATATTAGTAGTGATATCTTTATTAAGAATATCAATAGCAATATCGCCAATATTACGACTACTTTTAATACATTCGTTATTGTTAGAACCTATTATTTGAACAATATCATTATCGATTAACTGCAAAGATTTCTTTCTAGTAGCCCTATTTACTATAGAACTACAACTTATCTGCGTAAGAATACCCATCTTTGAAAACTTTTTTAACTCATCTAACTTAATATCTTCTAAATAGCTTTCAAGATGGGCTATTATTGGGTGAATGTTATGTGCGATTATAAACTTATCAAAAAGTTCCAAAAGTTGAGGTGAATAATCTTTAGGATTAAAGTTTACCATCATATAGTTAGTATCTCCTATGCAGAGTTTATTTATATCTTTTAATTTCAATAATTTTTCGGAAAAACAAACCTCAGCACTTAGAATAATCTTAGGTAGAGCCATTCCCTCAGTCATACTTTTAAGCAATTCCAAAGATTTTTCTCTTAAAACCAAAAATTCATCTATATTGTCAAAATCTGGGTTAAATATAGATGTAGTTACTACAGTTTTTATTTTTGCCATATTCAAAGATGTAATTACATCTCTAAGCACTTTTTCATCTGAGCAACCACCTTTAAAGTTTGGTAATAGCAAAGTATGAAAATCTATATATCCGTTCATATGTAACACAATCCTTTTTAAATAGAAGTCAAATAAATATCTTATTTATAATTTTAACCTATAAAATGAAATTTGTCAACCAAAAAAACACTTTCATAACTGTTGCGTCTATGTTACAACTGGCATTCATGTATTAGCATAGTTTCCAACCTTTTAGATGCTACATTTAAGTATGTATTTGAACTCTTTAAAAGACAGATATATCTTTTAGGAATGGGTTCTTGTAGTTTAAGTTGACATATATCCTCATGTTGAAGTGGTTTTTCTGCAAACTGTTGAGGTACAAAACCAATCCCTAAGCCATTAACCACCATTGGAAGTATTTGGTCGGAAGATGCAACTTCTATATCCAACTTAAACTCCAAGCCGTTTTTTAAGAAAAAGTTTCTATACAGTTGATACGTCGCAGATTGCTTATTACAACATATCATAGGATATCTACATAAATCATTTAGAGTTAAGGTTCTGTTTTGTAACTCTGCAAAAGATTGTCCACAAACTAATATCTCACGAAAACTCTTTAACTTAATTTGAGTTATTTGATTAGTAATATCAAATGGTGTGGTAACTAGAGCGAAATCCACTAAACCTCTAGTTAAATCTTGAATGGTTTCGGGAGTAGAATGGCTTATTAACTTTATTACAATGTTAGGATAGAGTTTTCTAAACTTATTTAAAATGCTCAACAACATAACATGCAAAGATGTTTCAGTTACTCCGATAGTAATTTGACCACTCTGCAAAGTTTGATTACTAACTAATTCTTTTTCACCTTGTTCTATCTGCTGAATTGCTACCGATATATATTTATACAACTTTTCGCCCTCAGGAGTTAATGAAACCATTCTATTATTTCTAATAAACAGAGTGCAATTTAAATCACGTTCCAGATTTTTTATCGACCTTGTAATGTTAGGCTGATTATTATACAATACATTCGCTGCTTGAGTAAAACTCTTATACTTTGCTACATAGTAGAATATTTTATAGTAATCATAATTTATAATCATAAAACCACTCCAAAATGATAATATAGTCTTTTTTAGAGTATACTCTATAATCGATAGCTTGTCAATAGATACAAAAGTTCCCATCATCTTAGATGGGAACTTTATTTAAATATTCAATTTTTGTTTTAGAGCCTCTTGTAACACTGCCGAAAAGTTGATATTATTTTCTTCTGCTAAAACGTTCAACCAGTAAGGAAGTGTACAATTTTTCTTAACAGATTTATTTTCATAATATCTTTTATAATATTCAGTATCACATTCGATTAAATTAATAAATTCATTATCCTCTAAATTGATTGCCTTAATATTAGATGGTTTTGGAATATCCTTATTATCTTTTTCAAGTTCATATAACATCATGCAAAGGACATCTTTAGCATTTTCAAGAGCCTCAACTAGAGTATCTCCACCAGTGTAGCAACATTCAACATCTGGAAAATTAACTGAATATTGACCATTTTCTTCTTCTGTAAAAATAGCAGGATAAACATATTTTGCCATAAAAAACACTCCTTACACAAATTTATAAAAAAGAGGAAATCGTGAGTTTGGAAAATACAGGGATTTTAAACCCCTGCACTTTTCAAAATGGATTTTAAAGTTCCAGAGGGAATTTCTTGTTTATCGTGTCTACCTATTGGAAATTGTTTTTTAGTTATTGGACTAAACCATATTTCATGATTTGCACCCTCACGAACTTTATAACACCCAACTTTTTGAAGTTTATGTTTTAATTCACTATATCTCACTTTTATTTCCTCCTTTCCATAATATATTATACGCCTTTTATACGCCCTTTGTCAAGTGCTAAAAAAATATTTAGTGATAACTTTAAAAAATTTCAAAAAAATATTATTTTTACAAATAATTAACATCTACAAAAAAAGTGTTGCAGATGGAATATACTACCACAATTTTTTAGATAAAATATCCTATAATTATTTAACCAAAATATTTAATATTATGCATTATAACATTACATTTTTAACCATACAAAATTGATATAAATTCTATTCAAATAATATATTTGACAAATAGTCAAAATGTGAGTATACTAATTTTATAATAAATATTTGGTACATTCGTACAAAAAAATGTGGTGTTATTTATGCATTATGTTTTGAAAGTTTTTCCAAATGTATATTATTGTTATATTTATATCTTAATAATATTTTTGGAGGTGATGTATAATGCTTGATAGAATATCCGAAGGTCTTGTGGAAGCCATGAACAATGAAACGGCTTTTACCATACACATCTTTGTGGATATTCCAATATCTGTATCTTGTGTTGTAACTTGGATTATTATGGCTATTCTAGTACTTGTATCTATAATGTTTACTAGAAACTTAAAACTAATCCCAGATAGAAAACAAGTTATCATTGAAACGGCTGTAGGATTTCTTAGAAACTTCTTTAAAGAACAGCTTGGCGAAAAGGGTATGTGTTACTTTCCGTATCTGGCTACCGTCATGATTTACATAGGTTTTTCAAATATAATTGGTATCTTTGGATTTACTCCACCTACCAAAGATTTGAACGTAACCGTAGCTTTATCGCTTATGAGCATTGTACTGGTGGAAATTGCAGGTATTAGAGCCAAAAGTACAAAAGGTTGGCTAAAAAGTTTTACTCAACCTATTGCAATAATTACCCCATTAAATATTATGGAAGTAGTTATTAAACCTTTGTCATTGTGTATGCGTCTATTTGGTAACGTATTAGCTGCACACATAATAATGGAACTCGTAAAGATAGTCTGCCCAATAGTAATACCTTTGGTATTCTCGGCATACTTCGATATCTTTGATGGTTTCATTCAAGCGTATGTGTTTGTGTTCTTAACTTCGCTATACATAGACGAGGCTATGGAAGAAGAAGATTGATATTTTAATTTATTGATTGGAGGAAAATGTTATGTTAGTAGCAATCGGAGCTGCAGTAGCAGTATTAACAGGTGTAGGTGCTGGTGTAGGAATTGGTATAGCAACAGGTAAGGCAACTGAATCTATTGCTAGACAACCAGAGGCTAAAAAGGATATTAGAAATGCTCTTATTCTTGGTTGTGCTCTTGCAGAGGCAACAGCTATTTATGGTCTTATTATTGCACTTTTAATTATACTTTTCCTTAAATAATTTTAATCTAAAACATCATGAAAGGGGATAGTTTTTATGCTCAAATTGGATTGGAATTTATTATGGACTATAATAAATGTGTTAGTATTGTTCTTACTACTTAGAAAGTTCTTATTTAATCCCGTTTGCAAGATTATGGACGAACGTGCAGAAAAGATTCAACAAGATATGGACTCTGCATCTAAAACCAAGTTGGAAGCCGAACAGATTAAGTTAAACTATGAAAAAGAAATAGCTAATGCTCACAATGAGGCTATTGAAATCACTAAAAAAGCTAAAGTTCAAGCTAACCATGAATGTGATTTAATGTTGGAAAATGCTAAACAAGAATCTAATAAGATTATTCTTGAGGCAGAAAAAACTATCGCTTATGAAAAGGCTAAGGCTATCGATGATGCTAAGTCTGAAATCGCTAACTTAGTTATTCTTACTACTTCTAAAGTCGTTAATAAGAATGTTCAAAATGAAATAGATGAAAATGAAGTTAATTGCTTTCTTGCTGAGGTAGGTGCTTCTAAATGATTATGTACTCTGCCGAAGTATGTGGAAAGGTTCTATATGAACTAAATATTCCACATAAAGATATCTTAAAAGCTAAAAATACTTTTTTGGAAACTCCACTATTAATTGATATCTTATCAAATCCGACTATAACCAAAGAAGAAAAATGTTCCGTTATAGATAAGGTTTTTCCAGATAGTATTAAATCTTTTATTAAGGGTATGTGTAGTTTTGGTCATATTAAGGAAATAAATAGCATATTTGAGGCTTACGAAGATTATACTTTAAAGCTATCCAATACGCTAAAAGCTGAACTTATATACGTCAATAAACCTACAGATATCCAAATTGAAAAGTTCCGTGAAACTTTAAAGAAAAAGTATAATGTATCGAACGTTAATATTAATCTTAAACAAGATACTTCACTTATTGGTGGATATATCTTAAAAGTTGGAGATGTTGAGTTCAATAAGAGTATACAAGGTACTCTAAATATGCTACAACATCAATTAGTTAGGAGGTGACCTCGTTGAGTAGTTCAAACGATATTATTTCTATATTAAAAAGCGAAATAAACAACTTCGATGCCAAAACACAAGTTAATGAAACTGGTACTATAATATCTATTAACGATGGTATTGTAAACATCTACGGACTTAACAACGTTATGTACAACGAGTTAGTAGAGTTTGAAACTGGTGTTAAAGGTATCATTCAAAATATAGAAAGAAAGACTGTAAGTTGTGTTCTATTGGGTTCGGATTACGGTCTAACTGAGGGTTCAAAGGTAGTTAGAACTAAAAAACGTGCTGGTGTTGGTGTTGGTGATAATCTAATCGGTAGAGTCGTCGATGCTCTAGGTGCTCCTATTGATGGTCTTGGCGAAATAGAATATGATGACTACTATCCTATAGAACGTGAGGCCGCAGGTGTATGCGATAGAAAATCGGTTACTGTTCCACTAGAAACTGGTATCCTTGCAATAGATTCCATGTTTCCAATAGGTAGAGGTCAACGTGAATTGATAATCGGCGACCGACAGACTGGTAAGACATCTATTGCACTAGATACTATTATAAATCAAAAAGGCAAGAACATAACTTGTATATATGTAGCTATAGGACAAAAAGCATCTACAGTAGCAAAGTTCTACAACGATTTGAAAAAACATGGTGCTATGGAATATTCGATAATAGTATCTGCTATGGCTAGTGACCTTGCTCCGTTACAGTATATTGCTCCCTACTCTGGAACTGCAATGGCTGAGTATTTTATGGATAAAGGTGATGACGTCCTTATAATATATGATGACTTATCTAAACACGCCGTTGCTTATCGTGCTATGAGTCTATTGCTAAAACGTTCCCCAGGTCGTGAGGCCTACCCAGGTGATGTATTCTACTTACACTCAAGATTGCTAGAGCGTTCTTGCAGACTAGATGAGGAACATGGTGGAGGTTCTATAACTGCACTTCCAATAATTGAAACTCAAGCGGGTGACGTTTCAGCGTATATACCTACTAACGTTATTTCTATTACAGATGGTCAAATCTTTTTGGAATCTGAGTTATTCTTTTCGGGTATAAGACCTGCCGTAAACGTTGGACTTTCTGTATCAAGAGTTGGTGGTGCTGCTCAAACTAAGATAGTTAAAAAAGTATCTGGTAACTTAAGAATAGATTTGGCTCAATTTAGAGAGATGGAAGTATTTACTCAATTTAGTTCCGAACTTGATAAATCTACTAAGGATTTACTTGAACATGGTCACCGATTGGTAGAACTTCTTAAACAACCTCTATACAAACCGTTTTCTATGCCAGATGAAGTTATAATGTTGTGTGTCGCTCAACATAAACTAATGATGGACGTTCCAGTTAAAGATATCAGCAAGTTTAGATACGATTTATTGGACTATTTTCATGCTAACTATTCCAATCTAATCCAAAAGATAGATGCCGAAAGAATACTGTCCAATGAAATAGAAAACGAAATATTAAAGGCTACTAAAGAGTTCAAAGCAGGTAGATAATTATGGCTAGTATGAAAGAAATTAGAGAAAGAATTAGCAGTGTTCAACAGATTATGAAAATAACTAATGCTATGTACCTAATATCTTCATCGAACTTAAAAAGGGCTAAAAAAAATCTTGAAAATACAGTCCCTTATTTTGAGAAGTTGCAATCTACTATAAATCACATTTTGCTACACGCTCCAGAGTTCAACTGTAAGTACTTCGATAAACGTGAAGATATTAAACCTGAAGATAAAACTATAGGCTACATAGTAATAACTGCTGATAAGGGCTTGGCTGGAGCATATAATCATAATGTGCTTAAAATGGTAGAAGTAGAACTCGCTAAACATAAAAATACCTGTCTTTTTCTCGTCGGACAGATGGGCAGACACTACTTCAAAAGAAAAAACGTAACCGTAGATGGTGAGTTTCTTTATACGGCTCAAGACCCTACACTTTACAAGGCAAGGTCGATTGCTGAAGCTGTTACTAAACTATATGTTGAAAAACATCTTGATGAGGTTTACATAGTATATACTAAAATGATATCTCCTATGAAGATGGAACCTCAAATGATTAAAATATTCCCATTAGAAGTAGATGACTTTTATAACTCTAAAAAGCAATCGCATAACATTGCAGAGTTTAAGCCATCTCCCGAAGAAGTTATGAACTATTTAGTTCCTAACTATGTAAAAGGTTTAATATACGGTGTATTAGTAGAATCTTTTTCTTGTGAACAAAACTCCCGAATGACTGCCATGAACGGTGCTACTGAAAGTGCTAAAGAAATAATACAAACTTTATCACTGGAATATAATCGTGCAAGACAATCTAGTATTACACAAGAAATTACTGAAATAGTGGGTGGTGCAAACTCACAAAAAGATAACAGAGGTGATATAGATGGAAATTGGTAGAATAGTTCAAGTGCTTGGACCTGTAGTAGATGTAGAGTTCAATAATGGTAGACTTCCTATGATTAAAGATGCTCTTACTGTTCAAGTAGATGGTAAAACTAAAGTTCTTGAAGTTGCTCAACAGTTGGGTAATAGTACCGTCCGTGCCATTATGCTTGCCTCTAGTGATGGACTTCAAAAAGATATGCCTGTAACTGCAACGGGTTCATGTATAAAAGTTCCAGTAGGCGAATGTACTCTTGGTAGAATGTTTAACGTATTAGGTGAAACTATCGACAATGGCGAACCTATTACATCATGTGAAAAGTGGGAAATTCATAGAAAACCACCTAAGTTTGAAAATCAAAAGCCAGTTGTAGAAATTTTAGAAACTGGCATAAAGGTTATAGATTTATTAGCTCCTTACGCTAAGGGTGGTAAGATTGGTCTATTCGGCGGTGCAGGTGTCGGAAAAACCGTTCTTATTCAAGAGTTGATAACTAACGTAGCTACCGAACATGGTGGATACTCTATATTTACTGGTGTAGGCGAACGTTCAAGAGAAGGTAACGACCTTTGGCACGAAATGACAGACTCTGGAGTTATTAACAAGACTGCCTTAGTATTCGGTCAAATGAATGAACCCCCTGGTTCAAGAATGAGAGTCGCTCAAACTGGACTTACTATGGCTGAATACTTCCGTGATAAAGAACATCAAGACGTACTTCTATTTATAGATAATATCTTTAGATTTGTCCAAGCAGGTTCAGAGGTTTCTGCACTTATGGGTAGAATGCCATCTGCGGTAGGATATCAACCTACACTAGCAAACGAAGTGGGTGAACTTCAAGAAAGAATAACTTCTACTGACCAAGGTTCTATTACATCGGTACAAGCGGTATACGTTCCAGCAGATGACCTTACAGACCCTGCTCCTGCTATAACGTTCTCTCACTTAGATGCTACTACTGTACTATCAAGAAAGATTGTCGAACAAGGTATATATCCTGCTGTTGACCCTCTAGAGTCATCTTCAAGAATACTTGAACCAGATATAGTAGGCGAAGAACACTATCAAATAGCTAGAAAAATTCAAGAAGTACTTCAAAAGTACAAAGAGTTACAAGATATCATATCCATACTGGGCATGGAAGAACTAGACGAAGAAGATAAAATTACCGTCTACAGAGCTAGAAAGATACAAAAGTTTCTATCACAACCTTTTAGAGTAGCTGAAAACTTCACTGGTATGCAAGGTAAGTATGTTCCTCTTAAAGAAACTCTAAGAGGATTTAAGGCTATCTTAGATGGCGAAATGGACGAATATCCAGAGGCAGCATTTCTAATGGTCGGCACTATAGACGATGTTAAGGAAAAAGCTAAACAACTAGAAAGCGAGGAATAGCTTATGGTTGAACAGTTCCAATTAGATATCATGGCTAGTGACCATGTATTCTATCATGGTTTATGCAACGAATTAGTTTTTCTTGGTCAAGATGGTTCTTTTGGAATTTTGCCAAACCATCAACCTATGATAACCTGTCTTAATGCTGGTGAACTAAAATATCGTGTAGACGATACTTGGTACTATGCTATAGTTACCGAAGGTTTCGTTGAAATAATGCCATCTTATGTAAACATTCTAGCCGATACCGTAGAACGTCCAGAAGAAATAGACTTCAAACGTGCCGAGGCTGCTAAACAAAGAGCTGAAGAACGTTTGCGTCAAAAGTTGAGTATTCAGCAATACTATCATACTCAAGCGGCGTTAAGACGTGCTATGGCTAGATTGCAAATTAAAGATAAGTTTAATAACTTCAAATAGTAAAAACCCTCACATTAGTGAGGGTTTTTAAGTTATAAGTGAGTTATGTATCAAGGGAATTGAAAAGTTTCAATTCCCTTATATAATTACACTACAGTTAGATAGCTATTATTGTTGTTGATTTTTATAAGCCTCAACCATCTTTTTAACCATTTGACCACCTACAGAACCTGCTTGACGAGATGTTAAATCACCATTGTAACCTTGCTTTAGATTAACGCCTACTTCACTAGCGGATTCCATTTTAAAACGTTCCATAGCTTCCTTAGCTTGTGCATTCATATTATTCTTGTTATTCATAATAAAAAACTCCTTTAATTAAGTGATTAATTTTGTTTGCGTATCTTGTTATTATTATGGCTATAAGCAAAAAAATTATTACATGAAATTTTTGGTATTGTAAAAGAAATATTTTTGTGATACAATAGTATAGTATAAACTTACATTCTATTAAAAATCGAGGTGCTTTTTTATGTATGAAAGTTTTATAGAAACTCTAAAAGAACACTTAAAAAATATCGACTTTGAAAGTTTTAAAGAGTTCTTTATGGAATTTGCTCAAAAGTTACATTCTTCCAATAACTTGGCTTGTTTGATTGCTCTTTTATTTATAGACCTCTTAACTATAGCTTTTCTACTAAAAACTAACAAGGAAAGGTTATTCGTATCGGCTAACAAAAAGAACATACTTCCTCCATACGAACTTAATATAGGTGACAGACACATTCGCTTAGATGCCGATGAGATACTCATTGGTAGACACTCATCTTGTGATGTAGTAAGTCAAAATATGACAGTTTCAAGATACCATGCTATAGTATGTCTGCATGATGGTCAATGGTGCATTAAAGATATAAATTCTACTCAAGGAACTTTTGTAAATGGCAATAGAATAGACGATTTAACTCCTATAAGATGTGGCGATAACATTCGATTAGGTGAAATAAACTTCACTGTTGGCGACTATATAGCTAGGTTACAACAAGAAAATCAACAGACTAAACAAAATAAACAAGGGGCGTGATTAGTTTAATGGCTATACAATCCAAATTTAAAGTACACTACTTTTTCTTGACCATCTTAATACTGATATCACACATAGCTATGTTAGGAGTAGTATTCTTTAAAGGTAATTATGATACTTTAAAGTATCCTGTAATACTATCAGCGTTTATAGTACTCTCCGATATAGTATACAGCGGAATTATAAAGGCACGAAAGCAATCTGTATACATAATAGACTATATGATGCTATTTATATTAAATATGACAGTAATATTTCAATCGTGTTTTGGTGAAATAGGATTTTCATATAAACAAGTCATACTTTCCGTACTGGCTCTAATATGTTGCGAGATTGGTTGTAAAATATCTTTGCACTACGAAAAGTTGGAAAGTAAAAAAAATTTGATATATGTAATAGCAGGTATTATAATACTATCGATAGTATTTCTAACTGGAAGTAGAAGTATGTGGATAGATTTAGGTTTTATTACCATTCAACCATCTGAATTTTTAAAACCAGTATATGTAATATTGTGTGCGACAACCATATCCATGCAACAGAATAGAAAGACATTGTTTAAAAGGTTCAAATACGTTCCTGATAACGTTGTTCTACTAATATTGACTATAATAATATTTGCTCTACAGTGGTGGTGTCGTGATTTAGGAAGTCTACCAACCTTTATGGCAGTTGCATTTTGTGGTTTAATATGTAGAATATGTTATCCAGAAACTAAGATTTCAAAAAAGGCTATCATAATATTAGGCATCATTGGAATTATCGGAATAGTATGTGCATTTATATTTGCTCCTAGTTACGTTCAAGAAAGACTTCATGTAGATATTTGGGCTGACCAATCAGGTTCAGGATATCAACAGTGTAAGGCACTAATAGCTATCGCTGAAGGTGGTTGGTTCGGAAAGGGTGCTGGACATGGAACTCTACACAACATAGCAGCCTATAATACCGATATAGTATTCTCATCAATATGCGAAGAATGGGGATTTTTTATAGGTATCATGGCGATACTATCGATAATAGTCATGTTGTGTACAAGTTTGATAAATACTCCACGTTCATACTATCATAGTACGCTAGTTACTGGAGCAGTCGCAGTATTTATAGCTCAAATGAGTCTAAATATATTTGGTTCATGTAATTTAATTCCATTTACTGGTGTTACTATACCATTTATATCTATGGGAGGTAGTTCCATGCTATCTAGTGGATTGCTTATAGGATTTATTAAAGCATCACAGATATACGAAAAATAGTCTTTGAAAGGAGTTTTTTAAGTTTGAAAAATCTTAAAAGATGTCAAATATTGATTTGGCTAATGCTGATAGTATTCCTAATAGGTATGATTATCCTATTTATAAAGATACAGTTTGAAGCATCTTACTATATAGTAAATTCAAACTCCAAAAGTTTGGGATACGTCTACGATAGATACAACGATATCATCTTTGATAACGACGCTGATTACAATACTTACGAATGGGGTCACTTTGAAGATGTCGGCAACTTAATAGGTGATGCCTCTGGACAGACTAGTAATACTCTAGTAGCTAGAAATTCCGAAAAGTTGAATAACTATAGTTTTACTCAAGGAACTAATCTATCTAATGGAAAGGCTGCTATATATACAACTCTTGACCACGATGCTAACCAAAAAGTATACAACTCATTCGGTTCTAAAGATGGTTGTGCTATAGCATATAACTATCTAACGGGAGAAATTTTGGTATGTGTGAGTAAGCCATCAGTAGACCCAGTTCTTGGATATAACAACCTTGCTGAAGGAAGTCTATTATGTAAGGCTTTTATAAAGACAGTTCCAGGTTCTACGCAAAAGGTATCCACGTTGATATCTGCTATTGAACACTATGGCGTTAATAATATCGATACTATAGAGTATACTTGTGATGGTATATATACCAATAAATCTGGTAAAGATATAAAATGTCATAATCTTGATGGTCATGGTACAGAAAATATCACAGAGGCTTTTGCTAATAGTTGTAATACTTACTTTGCTCAATTGGTAGAAAATCCATCTTTTGGATTGAATAACATAATTAAATCTTATAAAAGATTGGGCTACACCATAAACAGTGATGACAACCCTACTTTTTCTATAGATGGAATTAAAGTTCAAACTGCATCTACAACCTTAACAGATGCTAATGATTTTAATACTCAATGGGGTTGCATAGGTCAAGGTGAAACTATGATAAGTCCTTGCCAATTAATGATGTGGCAAAGTGCTATAGCTAATAAGAATGGTAAATCGACATATCCATACTTAATAGACCACGTTGTAAATGTAAATGGTAAAGAATATAACCAAGCTATCACTGAATATACTGAAACTTTATTCTCTCCAGCGACTGCCGAAAAGGTATATGAAATTATGGTATCTAATGGAGTTAATAACTATTCAAGTTCTATACCAAACTACACTGTAGGTGTTAAAAGTGGTACAGCTCAAGTTGAAAACGGTGACAAAGAAAATTCACTATTAGTAGGCTTCGATACCAATACAGACCACCCTATAGCCTTCTGTATTCTAATTGAAGATAAAAATAATGGAAATCTTACTACTGAAAGTATCGCAAATGTGATACTAAACAGTTTAGATTAAAATAATCGGAATGTTTTAAACATTCCGATTAAATTTTTATATACTTTCTTTTAGATATTATATCCTTAGCGAACAAGATATATCCACTAGCCTTAGTAAGATTATCTTCAATACATCTTAGATTAAAATAGTTACTACTATTAAGATACTCAAATAGATATCTTGAAGATAATTCTATCGATATTGCCACAATACTATCTATTAATGTAGAACGTTCTTCAATACTAATTGGATATCTTAAAAAACCTTTGGAATAAGCATCAAACTTTTCCAAATTGACGGTATTATCAAGATTATGACATATAGAACGCACTCCATCGGCGAAATCGTATGGAAGATATCCTAACATGATGGTATCTAAATCTATGACGCACTTAGTAGATTTATTAAACTTATCAAAAAGTATGTTACTAAACTTGATATCATTGTGAGTTACTCTCTTATGGATACCATTCGTTACATTAGAATAATCTTTTAAGTGGTATATATCATTAAGTAGATTTTCACACTTAGATATCTTAGATTTATTAAGTATTATATCTGTAAGGTTAAATAATCTGTTGATATAGTAATTTGTATCATGGAAGTTTGAAATAACTTCAGCAATATTTTCAGTAGGAACATCTATTAAAGAGTAGCAAAACTCTCCAAATCCTAAACCAGCGTTATATATGTAATTCAAATCGTTGCTAAACTCCATAGATATAGCATCGATATACTTACATATACGAACGTACTCCCCTTTTGATGTTATATCATAGTTATAGCCATCGCAAGTGGTAAGATACTCTAATGTAGGAACTCCTTTAGATTTCAAATGGTCAGTAACTACAGATATATTTCTCATAACTTCTGGAATACTTTTAAATATCTTAGAATTTATAACTTGAAGTATATATTCACTATTAGAGTATTTTAATCTAAAAGTTTTATTAATATGACCTACTTCTATGGGTTCACAAGATACATAATCATAACTTAGATTAAACTTTGAAAGTTCAAAACTATTAACAATCATTTGAATTGTACCTATCATACATTTTAGATATAGTTTCTTTTAATTTTTCTCTCAAATCTACTGGAGATACTATCTCAGCATACTGACCGTATTGCAAAGCCCAATAATACATAGCGTTAGTATTTACATCTACAGATATAATATAGTTGTCATCTTCTTTTTTGCGAATTTTAAACTCAGTACCGAACCAATCCACAACGTCATCTAAGCGTGATTTAGCTATCTTAAACACTACCTTTTCAGATTTACCACTGAACATATATATATGTTCTGCCATGTGTCTTGGAAGATTTAAACCATTTTCCAAACCATCGACCTTATTCATGGGTTTAACTGAAGTGTTAAGAATTACAATATCGCTAATCTTATCAAGGCGATAGTATGACGCTTGAGAATACTTATCCACATTACCAATAACGTAATACTTTCCATTAGATGCCACCATCTGATATGGATTAAATAAAGTCTTATCTTTTTTTCTAGGGTGGAGTTTTTTATCTTCGCCATACTTATTGTACATAAACTCTACTTGATTACCATTTTCAATAGCCTCATCAAGAAGTTCGATATTATAAAAGAACTGTTTATTGCTAGTATGTTCCATAGCGTTCAAATTAGAAACGTGTTTAACTTTTAAAGAAAAGTATTTACTAGATAGTCCTTGTAACTTTTCAATTAAATCCTTAGCCTGATTTATAGGAATATTTTTAGAAAACAACACACTATCGATTAATAGTCTAAGTTCGCTATCATCAAAATCACGTTCTCTAAGGTAGTATCCATTTTGATGCACTATATCATAACCGAACTCCATAAGGCGACTAATATTAATAGATATTGCTTTTCTTTCGGCAATAACGTCATAATCTTTTTTAATATAGTCAATAATATCCTGTTGTTTCAAGTGATGTTCACAATCCGAATACTTTTTAAGAACTTCCAAAATATATATATTAAGCATCTTTTTCGGATTTTTTACTGCATAAGATTTATTTTCCATATATATATCTCCTTACCATGCAAAATACAAACTATCAATTAATATACAATACACTCATTTTTATACATTATACCACATATTTCGATAAAGTTCAAGTACATATTTAGATGGCTAAAGCCCTAAACATACAATGCTTAGGGCTAAAATAGATATTATAATATAAATATATAAAGAACTCAGTCAATTAGTCATTAGATGTATCTAAGTCATCAAGGTCATCTATAACGCTGTCATCGTCAAGGTCATCTTCCAAGTTTTCAAAATCGAACTCAAGACTTTGACCACAAGAACACTCAACGCCACCTTCTTCGAGCATACTTTCATCTAATATGATAGTTCTGCCACAAGTTGGACAAGTAGTTTCATATAGTTGATTATCTTCTTCAAAACCCTCATTAAGGTCATCATCATAATCGTCCAAATCGTCATCATCAAGACCATCAGTAGAGAATAGTTCTTGTTCAACTTCTCCTAAGTCCTCATCAAGATTTTCGCAGAGTTCACTAAGCTCATCTACTTGATTTTGTAAATCCTCGATATACACGACCATTTCGTCCATAACTGAAGTCATCTGTTCAATAACTTTCCATTCTTTAGTATCCTTTTGGATATCAAGGGCATCAATAAACCCTTTAAGATAAGACATTTTTTCAGTAAGCTTCATATCGCAAACTCCTTTCAAGAATAAATATCTGCTTAATATATATTAAGCTCTAGCCATATACTCACCAGTTCTAGTATCGATTTGAATTTTTTCACCTTCATCGATAAATAGAGGAACTCTAACTTCTGCACCAGTTTCAACTGTAGCAGGTTTAGTAGCATTAGTAGCAGTATCGCCCTTGAAACCTGGGTCAGTTTGAGTAACTACTAGTTCTACAAAGTTAGGAGGTTCAACACCAAATACCTTGCCCTTATAAGATAGTATCTTACATACCATTTCTTCCTTAACGAACTTAAAGCTATCACTAAGAACAGAAGCGTTTACAGGTAAATCCTCATAAGTTTCCATATCCATAAAGTGATATAAGTCACCATCATAGTAACTATATTGCATATCTTTTCTTTCAACGTAAGCAGTAGGGAACTTAGCAGTAGGGTTAAAAGAAGTTTCTACTACTGAACCAGTCATAACATTTTTAATCTTAGTTCTAACGAAAGCTGCACCCTTACCTGGCTTAACGTGTTGAAATTCGATAACTTGAACTACGTTACCGTCCATTTCAAAAGTAACGCCATTTCTGAAATCTCCTGCTGAAATCATAAATTAATACCTCCATAAAATTAAACATTGATGACGCTCTGTGTCATCAGCTATAATTATCCTAAAAACAAAACCATTTAAGATAAACACTACTTAATATTTTACACTAAAAAAACACATTTTGCAATAGTAAAAGCAAAATTTTTATATACATATCAAATTTTTTGGACTTTTAGTAAGATTTTCAAGACCAGTATCTTGTAGATATATAAAGTCCTCAATTCTAACACCGAACTCATTAGGAATATATATTCCAGGTTCTACAGTAACTACAGATTTATCTAATAACACTTCATCGTTGTTTGGCGACATAACTGGATATTCATGGATTTCTACACCTACGCCATGACCTAAAGAATGTCCAAAATATTCGCCATAACCAGCCTCTTGGATAACCTTTCTAGCAAAGGAATCACCTACCGAACCTAATATACCAGTTTTCACGTTATCTAAGGCACACTGCTGAGCCTTTAAAACTATATTATATACTTCTTTCATCTTATCGGAAGGAGTTCCAACACATATAGTTCTAGTCATGTCGCTATGATACCCATCTACTACAGCACCATAATCCATAAGGACGAAATCTCCACTTTGAACAGCATAACTAGATGGCACTCCATGAGGCATTGAAGTATTCTTACCTGCTAGAGCAATGGTATCAAAAGATAAGGCTTCTGCACCATGTTTAAGCATATAGTAATCTAATTCGAGTGCTATATCTTTTTCAGTAACTCCGACCTTTATATAGTTTAGAATGTGTTGAAAAGCATCATCAGCAATCTTTTGAGCAGATTTTATCTTTTCGACTTCCTCAGCAGATTTTTTAGTTCTAATAGCAAAGATGTTCTTACTTAAAGCGTTAGAGTAGTCTATTTCTATATCCAAGAGTTTACTCTTATAGCTAGATAGAACATCTATAGTCATACAATGAGCCTCAACAGATACTTTCTTAACATTGTGTTCTTTTAGTATGTTGTAAATCTGTTGAATACTATTACTCTCTTGTAGAACTACTTGACAATCGGTGACGGTTTTTCTAGCCTTTTCGATGTATCTAAAGTCTATTACTAGATAGGCTACATCTTTAAAGCAGAGTACCACCCCCGCAGATGATTTCATACCACTAAAATATCTTCTATTAATATCCGATGTAATTATAGCACAATCCGAACCATCTGGGATACTTTGCATTAACTTTTGAATATTAGTCATTAGTAGCACCTTCTAACATTCTAACTAGACCAGTTACGGCTAATATATAACTATCTCTGCCAAAACCTGCTATAGTTCCCTTGCACACTGGAGCAATAACAGAAGTCTTTCTAAACTCATCACGAGCGTGAACGTTACTAATATGAACTTCTATCACTGGAACTTTTATAGTAGCAATGGCATCACGGATAGCATAACTATAATGAGTATATGCTCCTGCATTTAATACTACACCCACGCTATCTAGTCTAGCTTGATGTAATCTATCTATAATAGCACCCTCATGGTTAGATTGAAACACTTCACATTCATAGCCCAAACTTTCAACATGAGAAGTTATCATATCGTTTAAAGCATTATAAGATTGATTTCCATATACATTAGGTTCACGTTCGCCTAACAGATTTAGGTTAGGACCATGTATTATTAAGATTTTTTTACTCACAATCGACACTCCTTTAACTTTTATATAACCTTTTAGGTAATAGAGGTTTTTCTAAAGTTCTTTTAATTTTAAAGAAGGTAGTAGTTTCGTACTCCATAGGAAAGACAAAAATACTTTTTAAACCTTTTAAGTTAGCACCTAAAATATCGGTGAATATTTGGTCGCCCACTGCACATATATTTTTTTTAGGAACGTTCAAGCGTTTGCAAGCCTCAGAAAAGCCTTTAGGCAGAGGTTTCTGTCCACGAGATACATATTCTAACGATAGCATATCTGCAAAGGGTTTAACCCTTTCGGGATAGTTATTGGAAACTATAATCAACTTTATACCATTAGCTTTCATAAGTTCCAACCAACTTAAAATTTCGGGTTTAACCTTTGGATTGTTATGAGTAGTTAGAGTGTTATCCACATCTAAGATTAACGCTTGTATGTTAAAATCTTTTAGAACTTGCAAAGAAATATCGCAAACAGATTTTAAAGCAATAGTAGGTTTAAAAAACATATTAAAGAATATCCTTTCTACAAAACGAAAAAGCAGACAAAGTATGTCTGCTTTTACTTGCTAAATATCAAGCTGATTAATATTTACGCTCACATTTCAACTTACATACCATGTGGTATGAAAATATTAATATTTACGCTTACGAGCAGCTTCAGACTTCTTTTTACGCTTTACTGAAGGCTTTTCGTAATGTTCTCTTTTACGAACTTCAGCGATAACACCATCTTTAGCACAAGACCTCTTAAATCTCTTAAGAGCAGTGTCTAATGATTCGTTTTTACCTACACGAACTTCTGCCATTTTATTCCCTCCCTTTGCCACTAAGACAGAGGTTTATAATATTTAATCATTTGCAGAAACGTCAACCTAGATGTTCTGCAAATGTTAATTATCAAAAAAGTAACTAAAAACAAATTTCCATTGATATCTACTTATCATAAAATATCAATAACATATTTGTATTATACCATACTTATAAGTAGACTGTCAAGTACAAATTTAAATTAATTAAAAAATTCGTTATTTTGCCACAAAATTTACTAACTTATTTGGTACATATATCTGTTTTAATAGATTTTTGCCCTCAATGGAAGTAGCTACCTTATCATCTTTTTTAGCCAATTCAAGAACAGTATCCTTGTCGGCGTCTACTGGGATAGTTAATTTAGTCTTAATCTTGCCATTAACCTGAACTACTATCTCAACAGATTTGTCTACACATAGAGCCTCATCGTATTCAATCCACTTTTGTTGATTTAATACTCCATCAAAGCCAACTATTTGATATAGTTCCTCAGTGATATGTGGTGCAAATGGATTTAATAGTATCAATAGAGTTTTAAACTCTGCCTTGTTAATCTTACCAGTTGCAGTGATATCGTTAAGTAGAGCCATCATACTAGCAATAGCAGTGTTGAACTTCAAGTTTTCGATATCTTCTGAAACTTTCTTGATAGTCTTATGGAAGTTAGACTTTAACTCATCTCTGTAGTCATCGCCATCTATAACGTTATCTTGTAAAGCCCAAATTCTATCTAAGAAACGCTTACAACCCTTGATACTATTCTTACTCCATGGAGCAGTCTTTTCAAAGTCGCCAATGAACATCTCATATAGACGCATAGTATCAGCACCAAATTCGGCGATAACATCATCTGGATTTACTACGTTTCCACGAGATTTAGACATCTTTTCACCATTTTCACCTAAAATCATACCATGACTAGTACGTTTCATGTATGGTTCTTTTACGGATACTATTCCTAAATCGTATAGGAACTTATGCCAAAAACGTGAGTACAATAGATGTAATGTAGTATGTTCCATACCACCATTATACCAATCTACAGGTAACCAATAGTTAAGAGCCTCTTTAGATGCTAACATATCATTATTATGAGGGTCACAATAACGCATAAAGTACCATGATGAACCTGCCCATTGAGGCATAGTATCAGTTTCACGTTTAGCGTAGCCACCACAATGTGGACAAGTAGTATTTATAAAGCTATCTAAGGTAGCTAATGGACTTTCACCAGTATCAGTAGGCATATAGCTTTCAACTTCTGGAAGTGTCAAAGGTAGTTCACTTTCTGGAATAGGTACATATCCACACTTTTCACAATATACTATTGGAATAGGTTCGCCCCAATATCTTTGACGTGAGAAAACCCAGTCACGAAGTTTATAGTTTACCTTCTTTTTACCGATTTTCTTTTCTTCAAGATAGTTTTTCATAAGTTCCTTAGCTTCATCAACAGTGTGACCATCTAAGAAACCACTATTAACCATAATACCAGTAGCACAATCGGTGAAAGCCTCTTTAGAAACATCTCCACCCTTAACGACCTCAATAATAGGTAGATTGAACACCTTGGCGAAGTCGTAGTCACGAGTATCGTGAGCAGGTACGGCCATTATTGCACCAGTACCATAACTCATAAGAACGTAATCGGATATGAATATTGGAATTTCAGTGTTATTTACTGGATTTATTGCATTAACTCCTTGTAGTTTAACACCAGTCTTTTCCTTAGCCATTTCAGTACGTTCAAAGTCGGATTTTCTTGCAGACTTCTCTTGATATTCATGAATTTCATCGTTGTTAGTAAGAATGTTTTCCCACTTCTTTAGAATAGGGTGTTCTGGAGATATTACCATATAAGTAGCACCAAATAGAGTATCTGGTCTAGTAGTGTATATAGTTAAAGTATCACCCGATGTAGTTTTGAAGTCAACTTCTGCACCAGTAGAACGACCAATCCAGTTAGTTTGAGTAGCCTTAATCTTATCCAAGTAGTTTACTTCGGAAAGGTCATCTAATAGTCTTTGGGCGTACTCAGTGATTTTTAACATCCATTGAGATTTAACCTTATGGATAACTTCACCACCACAACGTTCACAAACACCACCAACAACTTCCTCGTTAGCTAGAACGACTTTACATGATGTACACCAGTTTACAGACATCTCTTTTTTATACGCTAGACCCTTTTTGAACATTTGAATAAAAATCCATTGAGTCCATTTAAAGTAATCCTTATCAGTAGTATTAATTTCTCTGTCCCAATCGAATGAGAAACCTAAAGACTTCAATTGACCTTTAAATCTAGCGACATTATTCTTAGTAACTATTGCGGGGTGAATTTTATTCTTAATTGCGAAGTTTTCAGTAGGTAGACCAAAAGCGTCCCAACCCATTGGAAATAGTACATTATAGCCTTGTAATCTACGTTTACGGGATACTATATCCATAGCAGTATAAGGTCTAGGGTGACCAACGTGCAAACCATTACCAGATGGATATGGGAACTCTACTAAAGCATAATACTTAGGCTTAGAATAATCGTTAGTAGCCTTGAAAGTTTTATGTTCGTCCCAATAGTTTTGCCATTTTTTCTCAATGGCTAAGAAGTCATAATTTTGCATTGAATATCAATCCTTTACTTTACAATATATATGTTATTAAATAGATTAAACTTGTTTAGATGCGTCAAAGTATGCTTTAATGCTACCGTTCACGCATAGAGCCACTGCACTCAAGATATCTATAATTCCCTCTATGACGTACAATAGATATCTATTAAAACCTAAGTTAGATAGGTTAGTCCCAATATGAGCAATTGCTATAACTATCAATACACAAGCAACTCCGTAGTTGGAGTATTTTATTCCCATAAATAGCAATACTGCCATAACTACAGGCAATATTAAAGATGTAAACCTTGCACCTAATACTAAGTTTACAATCTGCTTAACTACTAGATATATTCCAATAGCTATAGAAAATTTTTTACCAGTTTCAACACTATCCATGGCGATTAATCCTCAGTAACATAGTTAGATATGTCTATTTCTTCGCCATCAGCCCAAAGGCGTTCAAGTTGATAGTAATCTCTACTTTCTTTATTAAAGATATGCACAATAATATCGGAATAGTCTAGGACTATCCAATCAGCAGAGGAATAGCCCTCAGTTCTAGTAGGATTTACACCCTCTTGAGATAGTTTAAAATCAACTTCACCAGCAATAGCCTTAGTTTGAGTATTACTATTACCATTAGCAATAATAAAGTAATCAGCTAATATAGTCAAGTTAGTAACCTTTAGAACTTTAATATCTTGAGCTTTTTTCAAATCCAAGATTTTAACAATCTTTTCAACCATTTCAATCTGTGTCATAAGAAGCCACCTTTCTTAATTTCTCGGGATTTCTGGGGTATTACCATTAATAATATCATCAAAATTATCGACTACATCATCGTAATACTGTTCAGTATTTTTAAGTTCAATAACGTCTAAGTCGTCAACGTCCACATCTTTTTGATATGGTCTAAAATATTCATTTAGTATATCAGCCAACTCTTGAGCGTGAATAGACCAAACATAGTAACCATTATAATCTTCAGGATTAATACTTTCTCCTGGTAACATTCTAACAGTAACTTTTTTCATAGATACGCCTTCAGCAAAGTCGGCAATACTAGCAATCTCACCAAGTGACATATCGGACATTATATACTTTTGAACCGTTGGAAATATCTTTAAAAATTGAACAGAACCCATATCTTTAAGTTTACTCATAGCCGCAGCCATAAATATTCTTTGAGCCTTAACTCTACCGATATCTCCCTCAGTGTAATCATGACGGAAACGCACAAACCATTCCGATTGTTCACCTGTTAGAACCTGTTCACCAGCATCTATAACTCTTGTTTTAGAGTAGACTATCTTTTCTGGAATGTTAATTGGAATGCCTCCCATAGCGTCCACTACTGGTGGAATATCATTACAATTTATAGCGATGTACCTATCTATAGGTATTTGAGTTATATCACGAACCTTTTGAACTACCCTATTAATAGGAGTTAAATCTTTATCACCATAAGAGTACACACCATTTATCTTACCAGTAGTACTACAACCAACGTAAGTATCTCTAGGAATTTGCAAGATATTTATCTCTTTATGCTTAATATCGAACATAAATAACATCATAACGTCGGTATTTTGACCTTCCTCATCGAAACCAAGAGCCAAAACAGTAAATTGACCTTCAATAAGTTGGTCTAAGTCCAAACCATCATCTACAAGAGTATTTTCTTCCTTAAGTTCATAGGTATTAACATCTTTTTCAAGAACGCCTTCGCTATCGGCAAGAGGTACCCACTGTCTTAGATAAAATTTTCCAATGTAACCAAAGAAAACCACTCCAATTAAAATAACTATAGTTAAGATTATCTTTTCTTTGGCATTCATTTTTACACGTTTAACTTTTACTTTTGAATTAGCCATTACTTAGCAAACCTCACTTTGCAACTTTATTCTTATAAATATAAGCATATTGATTATACGCCTCTATAGTATAGTGTGGCACTAGACTATTTTTGCTAACCACATCTGTTATAGAAAATTTAAGTGCTTCAAACATAGCCATATCCAAATCAGAGTAAGCCAACTTACGCATTTTTTTAACATCTTTGTAATCTCTATCCACTGAGATTAAGTCTGCCAAGTAAACTATTTCTTCAATCTTAGTCATGCCCGAACGTGCTACTGTATGAAAGCGTACAGCATTTATAATATCCTTATCGTTTACGTTTAGTTGATTGTGTATAAACCATGCTCCAGCAATGGCATGCCACAAAGGTTTAGAACATAGTTCTTCTTGACTAATAGGAAAATTAGTATCTATAAGCATTTTTTCCATATCTTGATTAGGTACTTCCTTACAAATATCATGAAGTAAACCCGCATAGATACATTTTTCAACATCTTCGCCATTCAAATCAGCTAATATTCTGCACTGTTCTGAAACGTTTAAGGAATGAACATATCTTTTTTTAGACAATCTTTTTTCTAATAACCGTTTAGTTCCTTCAATGTTATACATATCATACCACCCAACATAATAGTATAAAAATCAAACTTACGAATAAAGACCATTTGACTTTATATATTGTACTACTTTTTTATTCAAATTGCAAGAATAATCTTTGTTAAATCTAATATTTTTTCTAATATCGGTAGAAGAAACTTCTATCGGTTGAACAGAGGCAATCAAGATTTTACCATATTTAGATAGTTTATTAGCCTTTTCTTGCAACGCAGACATATCGCCATTTTCCCTAGATACTACTGCTAAAGTTACATTTTGCATAATCTCCTTGAAGTTTTTCCAAGTATCAAAAGATAGTAACATATCACTACCAATTAGCAGATATAGTTCATCATTAGGATAGATACTTTTAAAATATCTAACTGTATATATGGTATAACTTATGGTATCCCTAGATATTTCAAAGTTACTAACCTCAAAGTTAGGAATATCTTGTATAGCAAGTCTACACATATTAAGTCTATGTTCGTTAGATACATATTCTTCATTGCTTTTGTGTGGTGACCTCTTAGATGGTATAAATATTATCTTATTAAGATTAAACGTATCTTTAATAGACTTTGCTAAGTGAATATGCCCGTTATGTATGGGATTAAAACTTCCTCCAAATAGACCAATCTTCATAAGATTACTTTTTAAACTCTATAACTGGGTCTTTAGGATTTCTCTTGAATAACACAAACTTTGAACCTATAACCTGTACAACTTCCGATTTGGTAGCCTCTGCTAATAGAGTACTAGCCTCCCTAGATGAATATTCACAATTGTCAAGAACTCTTAACTTTATTAACTCTCTAGCCCTAAGAGCGTCGCTAACTTGAGTTACTAAGTTTTCGGATATTCCACCTTTACCTACTTGAAATATAGTATCATAAGTACTTGCGATACCTCTTAAATATGCTCTTTGTTTACTTGTCAACATAAAAAAACCTCCTAAAATATTAAGTACCAATGAATAACTATCTAGTGTATATTTAGATAGCTATTCATTTAATCTACACTAACTATAAAATTTCGATTAACTTTTTAAGTGCATCACTTCTATGACTAACGCTATTCTTTTCATCTGCCGAAAGCTCTGCAAAAGATTTAGTTCCGTACATAAATATAGGGTCATAGCCGAAACCATTGTTTCCTTTTTCTTCAAAGCCAATATATCCCTCACAGATACCACGGACAGTCTTTGCTTCACCTTGAGCGTTTATATAACACATAGCACAAACAAATCTAGCCTCACGGAGTTCAATCGGAACGTTTTCTAACTTAGATAGTATTAAGTTACATCTATCATGGTCGTTAGCGTCTTCACCTGCGTACCTATGAGAGTATACCCCTGGTTCACGATTTAAATAGGCAACTTCAAGACCACTATCATCTGCGATACATGGAAGTTTAGTTAAATTAAATATCGCCTTTGCCTTAATAGATGCGTTTTCCTCAAAAGTTGAACCATTTTCCTCAATATCGATATTTATATTACAATCATTTAAAGATAGCACTTCAAAACCTCTAGGTTCTAAAATCTCTCTAATTTCACACAACTTATTCTTATTATTAGATGCTAAGATTATCTTCATACAAAAAAATCCTTTCAAAATAGAATATATATTATTATTTATCTTTTTTATTCTTCTTATTCTTTTTATCTTTTTTACCAAATAGACGGCTAAAGAAACCTTGTTTCTTTTTAGGTTGTTCCTCTACTTCCTCAATAGGTTCGGAAGTTTCGTCATCTTCAACATTTGGAACTTCTTCTTGAGTACTAGAAGTATCCATACTATCATCTTCAAAGTGTTCAATCTCTGTTACATTAGGATATCCCTCATTTACAGAAGTACTTTCAATAACAGATGGTTCTTCCACCTCTGAAACGTCTTCAACTGGATTAACTTCCTTTTGTGGAGTTTCTTCTATGAAATCTTCTGTATCTGTAGTAGTTTCAACTGGAGTTTCTTCAATCTCTGGACTTTCTGGAACGATTGAAAAATCTTCTTTAGTAGTAACGACAGTATCATCTTCAAAAATTCTATCGTAGTTGGATTTTTCAACATTTTCAAAATCCATATCAAATAGAGCCTTAACGAAATCACTGCTATTAAAAGGCTGTAAATCTTCGATTTTTTCTCCAATACCAACCAACTTAACTGGAATGTTTAACTCATTCTTTATGGATATAACTATACCACCTTTAGCAGTACCATCTAACTTAGTAAGAACTATACCAGTTATATCGGCAGTTTCGCTAAACATCTTAGCTTGATTAACTGCATTCTGTCCAGTAGTAGCATCTAGTACCAATAGAGTTTCTCTAGCACAACCCTCAGCTTGTTGGGATACTATTCTGTTAATCTTAGAAAGTTCATTCATAAGATTTTTTTTGTTATGCAATCTACCAGCAGTATCGCAGATAATAATATCAGCACCACGAGCCTTACCAGCAGTAATAGCATCGAATATTACTGCAGCAGGGTCAGAACCCTCACTATGTTTAACGATATCCACACCAGCACGTTTAGTCCAAATTTCCAATTGGTCTATAGCAGCAGCACGGAAGGTATCAGCAGCAGCGACTATTACTTTTTTACCTTGCTGTCTATACTGATAGCATAGCTTACCTATAGTAGTAGTTTTACCCACGCCGTTTACTCCTATTACCATAATTATAGATGGTTTAGTAGAAGTATCTATTTGAGTATCTTCTCCCATCATTTCAGAGATAATTTCTTGTATCAAACCCATAATTTCATTAGGGTCGGTGATACCTCTTTCTTTGACTTTTTTTCTAAGTTGTTCACAAATTTGTACAGAAGTATCTACACCTATATCGCACATAATCATAGTTTCTTCCAATTCTTCAAAGAGGTCTTCATCTATTTTAGTAAAGGAGTTAATAACCCTTTGGAAACTTGATATCATGGCTTGTTTAGTCTTCAGTAAGCCCATCTTGATTTTTTGAAAAAAGTTCATACAAAAATCTCTCCTTTTGATAGTTTAAAAGTTTTCATTTGGAATATTGTTCTGCTCCATTTTGAGCAGTTTAGAAACACCATCTTTTTGCATAGTAACGCCATATAGAACGTTAGCACTCTCCATAGTGCCACGCCTATGAGTTACTACTATAAATTGAGTTTTATCTATAAAATGGTTAAGATATACTGCATACTTTCGTACATTAACCTCATCAAGAGGTGCATCTATTTCGTCCAGTATGCAAAATGGCGATGGCTTTACCTTTAAAATTGAAAAGTATATAGCAATAGCCACAAAGGCTTGTTCTCCACCTGAAAGAGATATCAAATTTTTTATAACCTTTCCTGGAGGTGCTACCACTATTTCTATTCCAGAGTTTAAAACATCTTGAGTATTAGTCAATACTAATTCGGCACTACCTCCACCAAAGAGTTCTATGAATATCTGTTTAAAGTTTTCGTTAATCTTGTAGAAGTTTTCAGTAAATATAGTTTGCATATCGTTGGTAAGGTCGCAGATAAGTTTTTCAAGTTCAACTTTAGACTTTTTAGTATCGTTTAGTTGTTCGTCCATAAACTTATACCTTTCCGATACCTCTCTATACTCATCTATAGCAGATACATTTACATGACCTAAAGACTTTATCTTACTTTTAAGTTCTGCAAGTTCTCTTTGTGCAGATTGAATATCTTCAACAGGAGTTGCAAACTTTTCAGCTTCAGAGAAAGTCATTTCATAGGTATCGAATAGTTGGGATATTATATCATCATAATCACGTTGGAACGTATTTTTACGTTCTTCAAGCCTAATTAATTCCCTTGATAGATTTTCTTTACTATCGTTAAGAGTTCTTAAAGAAAGTCTAATCTTGCTGACGTTTTCCTCATACTGCCTATGTAAGTTTTGCCACTTAGATATATCTATCTTTAAACTATCGCACTTTTTGGATAGTTCTTCCTCTAAAGAGTTACTATCCAAAATAGACTTTTCTCTATCTTGGATAACCTTTTCTTGATTAGATATGTCTGTATCTATTTGACTATAAGTACTATCTAAGTTAGATATTCTTATAGAAGTATCGTCTATAGCGTTCTTATGCGACTGGATATCCTTAGAACGTTCTGCTTGGAATATCTTTAATTGTGAAATATCTTCCAATAGATTAGTACGTTCTTGAATAAAGTTATCTCTACTACTAACTATGGATTTCTCTTTGGATTTAAGTTCTTCTAATTGAATGCTTAAACTTTCAATAATCTTTTCACAAGCAGACTTTTCTTCTTTTGCCTTAGATATCTTACTTAAAAGATTAGCATTAAGTGTATCGTTAGAGTTTAAACGGCTTTCACATTGTGAAATGCTATCCGATAGACGTTTTAACTCCGATTGAAACTTCACTTCACTTGAACTCTTTTCAAAGATATCTTTTCGTAAAGTTTCAATACTAAGTTGAATGTTTTCAACTTCGGATTTTAATTCACTACACTTAACTTTCAGATTATTCTCTTGCGATATCATGGTATTCAAATCCAATTCAAGAGTATCTATTTCGGTCTTGCGTGATAACACTCCATTAGAATGGACTGCTGAACCTCCAGTAAATGAGCCTCCAGCATTGATAACTTGACCATCTAAAGTAACTATTTTGAACCTATACCCAAACTTCTTAGATGTAACGGTAGCACAATCCAAAGTTTCCATGACTACTATTCTACCTAAAAGATTACTCTTAATACTATTAAACTGTTCGTTACAAGATACCAAATCACTGGCAATACCAATAAATCCGAACTCATTTTGAATACCATCTATATTAAGTTCTTTATCCTTAATAGATGTTATTGGTAAAAATGTAGCACGTCCACCATTTACATCTTTTAGATACCTTATGCAACGTTTAGCAATATCCTCACTTTGAACCACTATATTTTGAGTTGCTCCACCTAAAGCCGTTTCTATTGCTAGAGTATACTCTTTTTTAGTATCGAATAGTTGAGCAACAGTTCCAAATACTCCAGTGAGTTTTCCTCTTTCTACAGATTTCATTACTAACTTTACACTTTTAGAAAATCCTTCCATAGAACTTTCTAAATCTTTTAAGAGTTTAATTCTATGTTGTTTGTCTTTAACTTCCAAAGATATACTTTCATAATCTGTTTTGGTGGAGGTCATCTTAGATACTTTACTAGATAACAACTTTTCAAATCCAGATAGTCTATTGTTAAGTTCAACCTTAGAAGTTTCAACGTCATTTAAATTCAATTTGACTTGCTGTAGTTCCTCTAGGTAAGATTTTTTTAAAGTTTCAACCTCTTTGATAGTAACGCTCATGCCATCTAACTGCGATTGCGTTTCTTTAATAATAGTATTTGCAGATATTACTTTCATACTATTAGTATTGATATTTTCGTTCAAAGATGCTATATCTGTAGAAATACTTTTTAAATCCACATCTAAGCTACTAATAGAGTTATCAAGTTTAGATATGTTTTCATTAACCACGTCCATACTATTGGATAGTTCTTTTAAAGAACTCTCACTTTTAAGAAGTTCTGCTTTAAGAAGCTCAAGTTTATTGGATAGTTCAAGTCTTATACTGCTATTATCATTTTTAGATGCGTTTAAATCGATAATTTTAAGTTTAGCGTGTTCAATATCGTTTTTATACACTGCTATACTAGAGTTTATTTCCGACTTTTTCTGCTGAGAACGTAAAACTTCTGTTTGTAAACTTTCTGCCTTGGAAGAACTTTCTTGCATCTTAATATAGCCCTCTTGGATATCCAACTCATGTTGTTCAACTTGAGTTTCTAAAGTTTCATATTGAGAGTTAGCAATTTTAATACGTTCTCTAAGACCATCTAAGCTATAGTGTAAATCATTAATCTTGAATAGCCATACAGATACTTCAATACTCTTTCTATGCTCCGATAGTTCTACGAACTGCTTAGCCTTTTCCGATTGCTCTTTTAAAGGTTGCAATCTATTTTTTAATTCGCTAACTATATCATTAAGACGCAACATATTTTCTTCAGCAAGTGAGAGTTTCTTTTCAGCCTCAGATTTTTTATATCTAAACTTAGATATTCCAGATGCCTCCTCAAAAATTTCTCTACGTTCCGAACTCTTAGCCGATACTATTTCTGCAATTCTACCTTGACCAATTATGGAATAGCCATCTTTACCAAGACCAGTATCCATAAAAAGTTCGCTTATATCTTTTAGACGTGATGATTTTCCATTTATTAAGTATTCACTTTCGCCACTACGATATAACTTTCTAGTAATAGCTACAATATCATTATCAACATTTAGAGTTCTGTCGGCATTATCAATAGTAAGAGTAACCAAAGCAAATCCACTAGGATTTCTGCTTTTAGTTCCTGCGAATATAACGTCCTCCATTTTATTGCCACGCAAGTTTTTACTGGATTGTTCACCTAAAACCCAACGAACAGCATCACCGATATTACTTTTACCACTACCATTAGGCCCTACTACTGCAGTAAGACCAGTATCAAAAGATAGTTCAACCTTATCGGGAAAAGACTTAAATCCCTGTATTTTTAATGATTTCAAACGCATATATACTAACTAATCCTTATAATTTATTTTATCAATAGGCACTCATACTTATTTAGATTATCTGCACCCAATATTGATAATAATATACCTCTATCTTTAAAGTACTTAATATTAGATTTCTTTTGTCCTGTAGCCATACTAATATATCTACTAGATACAAATATACTATAGGCATTATTAACCCTATTAGGATTTTCTTTAACTATACTTTCTATAATATTTCTATAAATTCTGCTTTCGCAGAGTTCTCTAAAAGCAGGGTGATAGTATCCACCAGTCATTTCAGCTTCAACCAACTCCGATGAGTGCAATCCACACTTTATTACATTTATACCACTGTTGTTAAATTGAGTTAAAAAATCTGCACATATATCAACCATGGTATCTAAACTATATAGCTTGTACTTCCCCGATTGCATTAGTTCATCAAGATGAGTTCCTTTTAAAACTACTGTAGGATATATTCTAACAGTTTTAGGGTTAAGTTTGATAATCTCATTCATAGTATAATACTCATCTTGGATAGTACTAGTATACAGACCTACCATCATTTGAAGTCCTAACTCAAAACCATAAGATTTTATTAGTTCACAAGCATTATAGACATCTTGAGCAGTATGACCACGCCTATTAGCAGTAAGTACGCTATCTTTCATAGATTGACAACCTAACTCTATAGCTGTAACGTTGTACTTTTTCAAGATATCTAAAATTTTGGAAGTAATACAATCAGGGCGTGTAGAAATTCTAATGCCTATGAACTTATCTTTACCAATGAAATCTTGAACGCACTCTAAAAGAGCCACCATATAAGATTTTTCAATTGCAGTAAAACTTCCACCAAAGAAAGCAATCTCGGTATTGGATTTATCTTCAATTTGATTAAAAGCCATCTCACAAGTTGAACGAACCTCATCTATGGTAGGTGCAGATTGACTTCCACTAATAGTATGCTGATTACAAAAACTACATATATTAGGACACCCTATATGTGCTACAAATATAGATACATTATTATGAGCCATATCCCATTAACTCCAAGGCTTCTTTAGCAGCCATCTGTTCAGCCTCTTTCTTACTTTTGCCGATTCCCTTGCCTATAACGTTAGAGTTTAAACATACATTTACTACAAAGGCTTTATCATGGTCAGGACCTTTTTCGTCCACTAATATATACTCAACCTTTTCTTCTGGATTTTTTTGTATAACTTCTTGTAGTACGGTCTTGAAATCGTTGAAAACTGGTTGATTATGGATAATATCTTTAGGAAGAAATCCCAATATATACTTTTCAACAGGTTCAAAACCGCCATCTAGGTATATAGATGCAATAACAGCCTCAAAAGCATCTGCTAATATAGATGGTCTTTCCCTACCACCAGTATGTTCCTCGCCTTTACCTAAAAGTATATACTCTCCTAGATGTATCTTTTTAGAGAACTCATACAAAGCCTTTTCGCATACCAAAGATGCTCTTAACTTAGTCAATTCGCCCTCTGGAAGATGTTTATAATCGTTAAATATGTGCTTAGATACTACTATCGATAGTACACTATCACCTAAAAACTCTAAGCGTTCGTTACTTCTAGGGACTTTTTTATTCTCATTAGCATATGAAGAATGTGACAAAGCCTCTAGTAGAAGTTTTTCATTATTAAACTTATAACCAATAATTTCCTGAAACTTTTTAATATCAGGTGTCATAAAAACAACTCCTTTTAAATATTAGATTTTATAGTATCTATAATATTGCCTTCAACACACTGTTTAGCTTGTCTAATAGCATTGTAGAAAGCTCTAGCATCAGAACTACCATGAGCCTTTATAACTGGCTTAGATATTCCTAACAATACTGCTCCACCGACTTCTTTATAGTCAACTTTATTCTTAAAAGATTTAACCTTATCCATCAATAGAACTGCTCCAAGTTTGGATTTAAAACCACTAGTCAACATGGATTTCAACTCATTACCGAAAAATTTAGCCATACCCTCATATAGTTTTAGAGTAACATTGCCAGTAAAACCATCAGATACTACTACATCGAACTTACCACTAGGAATATCTCTAGCTTCGCAGTTACCACAAAAGTTAATAGGTGCTTTCTGTAAAAGTTGATACGCTTCTTTTTCAATCTCTCTGCCCTTAGTATCTTCTGCACCAACGTTTATAAGTCCAACTTTAGGATTACTAATCCCCATGACTTTATTCATGTAAGTACTTCCCATGATGGCAAATTGAACTATCATTTCTGGACGACAATCCACATTAGCACCAGCGTCCAATAGGATAAAATATCCAGTTTCATTAGGCATTATAGGAGCAAGTGCAGGTCTTTTAATGCCTTTAATTCTTTTAGCAATAAATGTAGCACCTACTACTAAAGCTCCAGTACTACCAGCACATACGAAAGCATCGCCTAAGTTATCGGCTAGAGCCTGTAGACCTACAGCCATAGAACAATCTTTTCTTTCTTTTATGACCTTGGTAGGTTCTTCATGGATATCCATAACGGTATCGGCATGAATTATATCTATTCCGTCCAAAGATATATTATTATCTTTTGCTACTTGCTTGATTTTATTTTCATCACCCGATAGTACTACGTTTACACCTAAACTTTTAACGGCGTCGGCACTACCTTGAATTACTGCTAATGGTGAGTTATCGCCACCAAAAGCATCTACGATAATTTTCATAACCAAAAAACCTCCATACTTAAGGGTTAATAATTAGAAATCTATACTTTTAAGAGTTTCTTCCAAAGAGTTCAATGCACGTTTAGAATACTCTGCATACTTCAACTTTTTATCTTTAATTCTAGTTGGAAGTTCTGGAAGTATACCCATATTGCAACCCATAGGTTGAAAATCTGATATAAACTCATCACTTATATAGTTGCACATAGCACCACACATAGTATACTTAGATAGTTCAATTTGTGGTTTATCTAATAACGTTCTAGCCAAACTATGTCCAGCAATTATACCACTCATAGCACTTTCAATGTAACCCTCTACGCCCGTCATTTGACCTGCAAAGTATATCTTTGGATTTTTCTTCAAAGAGAAATCTTTGTTTAAAAGTCTTGGACTATCTATAAATGAGTTTCTATGCATTACTCCATAGCGAATAAATTCAGCATTTTGTAGACCAGTAATCTTAGAAAATACTCTTTTTTGTTCGCCGAACTTCAAGTTGGTTTGAAATCCTACTAGATTGTACAATGTACCCTCTCTATTTTCCTTTCTAAGCTGAACTACGGCATATGGACGCTTATCTGTACGAGGGTCTTTTAAACCGACTGGTTTTAATGGACCAAAACGCATAGTATCTTCGCCACGTTTAGCAAGAACCTCAATAGGCATACAACCTTCATAGACTTTAAAAGCTACAGTTTCAAAATCTTTTAGCTGAACGGTTTCGGCATCTATAAGAGCGTTATAAAACTCAAGATATTCTTCCTTATTCATAGGACAGTTTATATAGTCAGCCTCGCCCCTATCGTAACGTGATGCCGAAAATACTAAGTTTTTATCTAAGCTATCGAAAGTAACTATTGGCGACGCTGCATCGTAAAAACTTAGATAGTCGCCACAAACCTCTTGAATGGATTTCGCTAAGCTATCGGAAGTTAATGGGCCAGTGGCTATAATGGTATACTCATCTGTAGGAATTTCAGTGACTTCTTGCTCAATAACGTTAATCAATGGATTGGATTTTATCTTAGAAGTTACTAAATCGGAAAACTTTTCACGGTCTACGGCTAAAGCACCACCAGCCTCTACAGAGGTTTCTTTTGCACATGGAACTATCAACGAACCTAAACGTTCCATTTCTGCCTTTAGCAGACCTGCCGAACTTTCCACTCTGGACGCTTTAAGAGAGTTTGAACACACTAACTCACATAGATTTTTATAGTGATGTGCAGGTGTGAATTTTTTGGGTTTCATCTCATAAAGATTAACTTCTATACCATAACTGGCAATCTGCCAAGATGCCTCACAACCTGCAAGACCTCCACCTATTACGTTTACTATCATAGATTATAAATTCCTTTCATAGCCACAATTTTCTTTTAAACAGAGCAGTTTACCATTCTTGCCACCCTTTTTAAATAAAGAACTATTACACTTTGGACACTTATCCTCAACAGGAGCATACCAAGTCATAAATGTGCAGTCAGGATATCCCTCACAACCGTAGAAGTATCTACCCTTTTTGGATTTTTTAACTACTATCCTCTTGCCACACATAGGACATATTCCCTTAGTAGCCTCGATTATCTTCTTAGTATTAGTACATTCTGGAAATCCCGAACAAGCTAAGAACTTGCCAAATCTACCTATCTTTATAACCATAGGTTTGCCACAAACGTCGCAGATTACGTCTGTAGTTTCATCTGGAATTTTAACACGTTTACCTTCCATAGCTTTTTCGGCAGTAGTAAGAGTCTTATCGAAATCCTTATAGAACACATCTAAAGTAGATATCCAATCTTTTTTGCCGTGTTCAACTTCATCTAAATCGGTTTCCATTTTAGCAGTGAACTTAACGTCTACTATATTTTTAAAATGGTCTTTCATTAAATCGGTGATAACTTCACCTAAAGCAGTTGGTTTCAACTGTTTGCCATCACGTTCAACGTAGTACTTAGATAGTATTGTAGTAATGGTTGGAGCATAAGTACTAGGTCTACCGATACCATTTTCTTCTAAAGCCTTAATTAGTGTAGCCTCAGTATATCTTGATGGTGGTTGCGTAAAGTGTTGATTTCCTAATAAAGTCTTAACTTTCAAAACTTGACCTACTTCTAAAGGTGGAAGTACTTTGTTAGTTTCTTCGGAAGTATCCTTACTTTCCTCATAAAGAGCCGTAAAGCCATCAAACTTTATAGAGTATCCCGAGGCTCTAAATAGACAATCTTTAGCAGTAATATCAGCCGATACGGTATCCAATTGAGCGTTAGCCATCTGACTAGCTATAAAGCGTTCCCAAATTAGTTTATATAGCTTAAACTGGTCGGAAGATAGACTATCCTTAACCTGTATAGGCGACAACTTTGGCATAGATGGTCTAATAGCCTCGTGGGCATCTTGAGCATTAGACTTAGTTTTAAATACTCTAGGCTTATCTGGAAGATACTTTTCTCCATAAGCATCTAGGATATACTCCTTTGCAGATTGCTTAGCCTCATCGGATATTCTTAAACTATCAGTTCTCATGTAAGTTATCAAACCTACTAAGCCCATTCCTTCGATTTCTATACCCTCATACAACTCTTGAGCAGTCTTCATGGTTCTTCTGGATTGAAAACCCATTCTTCTTGATGCCTCTTGTTGCAATGTGGAAGTAGTAAACGGTGGAGCAGGATTCTTCTTAGTAACTCTTTTCTTAACAGCCGATACTACAAACTCTGCACCATCTAAGTGAGATAGTATCTCGTTAGCTTGTCGTTCATTTTTAATATCCTGTTTTTTACCATCTACAGATACTAACTTTGCAGGGAAAACTTTTCTGCTAGGTGGAGCAGTAAAAGTACCATCAATAGACCAGTATTCTTTAGGCTTGAAAGCTCTAATTTCATTCTCTCTATCCACTACTATTCTAACGGCAACAGATTGCACTCTACCCGCTGATAGTCCACACTTAACCTTTTTCCAAAGAAATGGACTTAGTTTATAACCTACAATTCTATCTAAAATTCTTCTAGTCTGTTGAGCGTTTACTAAATCCAAGTCTATACTGCGTGGATTACTCATTCCAGACTTAACACCACTCTTAGTAATTTCATTAAAAGTAACTCTATTTTTATCATGTAGATTTAAGTTTAACATATTGGCAATATGCCAAGATATAGCTTCACCCTCTCTATCTGGGTCGGTAGCTAGATATATGTTATCACACTTTTTAGCTTCTTTTTTTAATTGCTTGATAACATCTTCTTTGCCTTTCATTTCCACATATACTGGTGTGAAGTTATTTTCAATATCCACACTTAACTTGGACTTTGGTAAGTCTATAATATGCCCCATAGATGCTATTACCTTATAATCTTTACCCAAATATTTTTCGATAGTTTTAGCTTTTGCAGGGGATTCCACTATAACTAACGTTGCCATAAACATCTCTCCTTTGTACCACAAATTAATTGTAACTTCTGCCAAAAAGCATTAATATATTCTTACACATTATATCATATAATTTTAAGTTTGACAATTAAAATTAAATTTTATAATAAAAATTCTGTAGATAATGGTCTATATATGTACTATAAGTCTATACTATGATAGTATATAAGCATTGCCAAAACTAGATTTAACTATACCTTCTATTTCCAAATCGGTAATTAGTTCAAATAGTTCAGCTATGTCTATACTGGTATCATTAGCGATATCGTCCAAGTAGGTAAGACCTTTCTTTAAAGATTGAATTATTAACAAATTCTTATCATTTTCAGAAATTTTTTCAAGTTTGTCATCGGCTAACTTAGATGGTTCTTTAATATCGTTAGACTTTTCTGTTTCTGTTATGGAAGTATCTACATTAGATGCCTTTTTAGATACTGCTTTCTTACTCTTACTAATAGTTTCCTCTTTAAATATAGGCGACTCTGATACTTTTTCAGCATTATTTAAATCTATAATGTTAGTCTGTCTAACTTTAATCGGATAAGAACCAAAATACTCATATAGAATATCATTACAACTAAAAACGCATATAGCACCATCTCTAATATACTTAACCACACCAAGATATCTATTATTAAAAATATCTGTAGGTGGAACACAAAATATATTTTTACCCATCTTATAAGAGTAGTTTGCAGTTATTAAAGCACCACTTCCTAAAGATGCCTCTGTAATAAGAGTACCTTTTCCTAACCCTGCCAAAATTCTATTACGCTTTGGAAAGTTACCTCTATAGGGTTTATCATCTGGAAGTTGTTCTGTTAAGATTAAACCTCCATACTTTAAGATATCTTGTTTTAAATGAGCATTTTCCTTTGGATAATCATAATCTATACCACAAGCAACCACTGCTATTGTAGGCTTTTGAACTTGCACTGAACATATATTAGCTAAACTATCCACACCAACAGCAAGACCACTTATCAATATGAAGTTATTTTTTAATAAATCGGAACAAATCCAATTAGTAACGTTTACGGTGTAATCAGATGGATTTCTAGTACCTACTACAGTCAAAAGTCTATCATAAGATAAAAGTTTTAAATTACCTCTATAGAACAGTACACATGGTGGATTATGAATATCCCTTAAAGATTGTGGATACTCCTCATCGGAATAACACACTACTTTGATACCTTTTCTAAGACAATCAACTAACAACTGTTTAGCAGATTGCACATCTACTATCTTCTTCTTTATATCGTTACGGGATTGAACGTATCTACAAGTTTCTTCAACGGTATCATGTTTATTAACGAAATCCCAAATAATAGGATTTGCAACACCTAATGACATAATTAGCCATATCCAACACACTTGACGATTATACTTAGCATTCATAACTACTACTCATCTTCCACATAATAATTCCAGATGCCATAGCTACATTTAATGAATTTATGTTACCACTCATTTCGATAGTAATAGGTTTATCACAAAAGTTAGCTACATCGCTAGGAAGTCCATTACCCTCATTGCCGACTACAACGGCTGAACCACCTAAGAACTTCTCATCTTTAACGTAGTTAGAACTATCTATAATAGCTGAATAGGTAGTTATTTTATTAAGTTTAAAGTCATTTAAGAGTTTAAATATATCATCGCATATCCAGTGATTAACTCTAAACGCTGAACCCATTGTAGAACGTATTACCTTTGGACTATAAAAATCACACGATTGTGATAGTATAACACCATCTAAGCCGAAAGCATCAGCAGTTCTAACTATCATGCCAACGTTTCCAGGGTCTTGCACTTGATACAGTACTATATACTTTCCATTAGGTTTTAAAGTAATGTCATCATTTTTAGGAATTTCGCATATAGCAAATACCCCTTGAGTACTTTCTGTAGAAGATATCTTACAAGCAAGTTCATTTGAAATAATAAGTAATTTTGTTATGTTCAAATCAACCAACTTTTTATAGTACTTATCGTAAGCACTTTCGGATATCAACACTTGAACTATAGGAGCATTTTCAGAGATAGCATCTAATACTATTCTAACACCCTCAAGCACAAACTGATTGTACTTTTTTCTATCTTTACGATTATTAGCAAGTTTAGAATATAGCTTTATAGTAGCATTATCTTTAGACTTTATAACTTCCACCAAAACACTTCCTTTACATATAGATATTAAACGAAAACACGCTCCGATGTTTAGAAAAGAGCGTGTTTTTATCCAAGAAATTCATTAAAATTAAAGAGCAGCCTTAGCCTTTTCAACGATAGCAGTAAAACCTGCAGGGTCATTAATAGCGATTTCGGATAACATCTTTCTATTTAAAGTGATACCAGCCTTTTTAACGCCATTCATGAAAGTAGAATAGTTCATGCCGTTTAGCTTAGTAGCAGCAGAAATTCTAGTAATCCAAAGTTGTCTAAAGTTTCTTTTCTTTTGTTTTCTACCGATGTAAGCGTAGTTACCAGACTTCATAACAGCTTGTTTAGCCATTTTAAAGTGTTTACTCTTAGAACCCCAATAACCTTTAGCAAGTTTTAGAGTCTTATTTCTTCTTTTGCGAGTCATCATCGCACCTTTTATACGTGCCATATATATTCAAGCCTCCGTTAATTTTATAGTTTAAATAGTCGAGCTACTGCCCGACAGCGAATAAAAAAGTAACCTAACTGCCTAGGATTTACTTGTAAGGAACTAACTCTCTAATAACTGGTGCATTAGCAGAACTAGCAACACCCATGTTACGAGCAATTCTCTTACGCTTGTGGTCCTTTTGAGTTAATCTATGTCTTTTGTTAGTGTGTTGATATTTAACTATACCATTCTTAGTAACTTTAAAACGCTTTTTAGCACCTGAATGAGTTTTAACCTTAACCTTTGCCATTGTCTTAATATCCTCCTTCTATTTTGATGCCTTAGGAGAAACGAACATTACAAGCGAACGTCCTTCCATTTTGGCAGGCTTTTCAACTGAGCCGAATTCCGAACAAGCCTCTTTAAAGCGTTCCAAAAGCTCCATACCTAATTCTGGGTGAGCAATGGCACGTTTACGAAACCTTACTGATACCTTTAGTTTATCTCCAGATTTTAAGAACTTTGAAGCTTGATTAACTTTAGTATTAAAATCGTTAGTATCTATAGTAGAGAACATTCTAATCTCTTTAACCTCAACGACCTTTTGATTTTTCTTAGCTTCCTTTTCACGTTTAGTCTGTTCAAAACAATACTTGCCATAGTCTAAAATACGGCATACAGGTGGAGTCGCTTGTGGAGCAATCTTGACTAAATCAAGATTATTATCATAAGCAATCTTCATTGCATCTCTAGCAGACATTACACCTAGTTTAGTTCCGTCAACGCCGATAACGAGAATTTCTCTATCTCTTATCTCTTCGTTGATTTGAAGTTCCTTGTTAGCTATAGTTCAGCACCTCCAATAAAAAAGCCTAAAATAAATTTACTTAAAAAAATTTTTGAGTGCAGTAACACACAGTTCTGCACTCAAAATATCCACGCATAATATACGAAAAATATTCCAAATAAAGTGACCGTTTTGGATATCTAACCTTACGGTGAGAACTGGGTTCTGCTTAATTACCTAGAATATTATAATTCAAAAATTAATATTTGTCAAGATGTTTTCACAAAGTTCACAATTTGTTAATATCTACTCAAATATTAACTTTCTTTTTAAACCAAATAAATCTACTGAATTGATATCTCCATCAGAATTTATATCACTATTAACAACAGATATCTCATCATCTTCAGCCCAACCAAGAATGTATCTTTTTAGGCATAGTAAATCCATGGAGTTGATAGAACCATCGAAGTTTACGTCGCCTATTAGAACACTATTTATGTTGTTAGAGTTAGAACTTTGTTCATTATATATAAGTCTATCCCAATATGGATACTTTTGTTGATATTGTGCTAAAGTAGTCCTATTGACACCATTGTTATTAGCGGGGTCACATATAGAAAAATCATCAGCAGAAAAGTTTACTCCATCACCAGAGTAGCCATTTACTACTATCCAGTGGTTAGTAGAGGAACGACCATTATATGTAGAATATCCACCAAATATTACGGGGCCGTTCTGTAGCTTTTCGTATAGAGTTCTAAGTAGAGTCTGTGTGTTCTTTTGATTAGAACCTATCTCACCATTGCCACCGTAAGCCCAAGTACTTCCGTAGATTGACCAATTATAGTTATCAGCACTCTTAGGAACGGACATGGCTGCATTATATGACGCAGAATATACTACTCCAACGTTAGTAGCGTTAGAATATGTATTCATCATTTCATAAGGATATATACTATATCCAACCTCATAAGAACGAACCATTGAGAAACAACATATCAAACAACCAACCCAACCCATAGTTTCGGAACTGTTATTAACTCTTAAAGATGACCACTCTACAGCTGATGGACCACTCTGTTTAAACAATGGAACATTATAACCAATATTTACATCATTATTATAAGATGATTTACTGTTATCAAAGTTAAACATAGAACTAGTTACAAAAGCCTCTTGTAAGAAGGTGCTAGTTCCATCGCAATAGAAAGCGTATTCAGTATCTGTAGATATACTAGTGCCATCATAATTAGTCTGTAATACTGCTACATAGTTGCCCTCTTCTAAGTTTTGAAAGTTACCAACGCCATCACTGTCGCATACAAAAGAGCCTACTAAAGTATCTTCAAAGTCATCATAGATGTAATTTTTATTAACGTCAACATATACAGAATATTCTGCCCCACTAGGAGCATTTATTATTTGAAACGTTCCATTAGCATCAATATTTTGAGCAGATACACTTACACTTAAACTAGATGCCATTAATAATATACTCAATACCGATGCTATTCTTTTTTTAATACCCATAACACATCAAAATCCTTCCGATAAATTATAATATAATTATATCACGAAACCATGAATACTGTACATTGTCGGAAAGATATAAATTTGTGCATAGTTTTTGTATGTTTTGTTAGTTATTGTATTTTTATAATCAAAGTTCTAATGTATATGAGAAATCTTTTTAACATGATACTACTATATACCATACAAAATCAAAATTTTTCTTGACTGTTATTCTCTTTTGGGGTATAATTTAGATTGAATTAACATATATAAAGGAGATTTTTTACTATGGGTAAAGATAATTCTAAAGCTAATGAATACGCTGAAAAAAAATATAATGAACGTCCAGAGTTCCCTAAAAAAGCCGTGATTACTGGTGGTATGCCTTACGGTAATAAACAACTTCATTTTGGACACATAGGCGGAGTTTTCGTGTTCGCTGATGTTTTCGCTAGATTTCTAAGAGATAGAATTGGTAAAGATAATGTAATATTTGTATCTGGTACAGATTGCTATGGTTCTCCTATTGCTGAAAGCTACAGAAAGTTATGCGAAAATGAGGGATTTACTGGTACTATTCAAGATTTTGTAAAATCCAATCATGATGCTCAAAAGAAAACCCTTGATGACTATAACATAAGTTTAAATCTGTTTGGAGCTTCTGGCTTAGGTAGAACTTCCGAAATACACCATCAAGTTACCGATAAACTAATTAGACAACTCTACAATGATGGTCACTTGAAAAAGATTACTACTAAACAGTTCTTTGATAAAAAAGCTGGTGTGTTCCTAAACGGTAGACAAGTTATAGGTAAATGTCCTATTGAAAACTGTCAATCGGAAAAGGGTTATGCTGATGAGTGTGACTTAGGACATCAATATATGCCTGAACAACTTCTTGAACCTAAAAGTACTCTAACTGGTGAAACTCCTATTATGAAAGATGTCGTAAACTGGTACTTCGACTTACCTAAGTATAACAATCTACTAAAAGAGTATACTGCTAGAATTAAACGTCAAAAGAATGTACGTCCATTAGTATCTAAAACTATTGACGAATTTTTGAAAAAACCTGAAATATACATCAAAAAAGAGTTTAAAGATATATACGAAAGCGTTAAAGACCAATTTGCTCCACATGAACTAATCCCAGAGGGTAAAAAGCCATCGTTTACTATAGTTTTCGATAAACTAGAAGATAGCGACAAGGCTACTGAAATACTATCCGCAAATGGCGTAAGATATCGTACTGGTAAGACTTTAGTTCCATTTAGATTGACTGGTAACATAGAATGGGGCGTACCTGCTCCAAGTTTAGAGGGCGAACAAGGTCTAACGGTTTGGGTTTGGCCAGAAAGTCTATGGGCACCTATTTCATTTACAGTTGCATATCTTGAGAGTATCGGCAAAGATGTAAACGAATGGAAAGACTATTGGTGTTCTAAAGATGCACAAGTATATCAATTTATAGGTCAAGATAATATATACTTCTATGGTGTTGCCGAAATGGGCTTATTTATGGCTCTACAAGGTAAAGATGATATCGTAAAATCTGAACCAGATGATAACCAACTACAACTTCCTATATTGATGGCAAACAATCACATACTATTTTTAGATAAAAAAGCTAGTTCTAGTGGTAGTATTAAACCTCCAATGGCTAGTGACTTACTAAACTATTATACTGCTGAACAGTTAAGAATGCACTATCTAGGATTAGGTTTAGGTCAAAGAAGTGTTAGTTTCCAACCAAAGCCATTAAATCCTAATGCAAATCCAAACGATAGCGACCCTGTAGTTAAAGATGGTTTCTTACTATCCAACGTATTCAATAGAATTATTAGAACTTGTATATATACAGTTCAAGAACATTATGATGGCAATATGCCTCTAGGTGAAGTATCTGCTGATATTCTTGAAATGTCAAGAAAAGCTATCTTAGATTTTGAAAGGTTTATGTATCGTTTTGAGTTCCATCAAACAACCTATGTACTAGATACTTATATCCGTAAGGCTAGTAAGTACATGGTTAAAAATCTAAACGATGCCGACAAACAGGACAATGACGAACTTAGAAAACAAACTTTAATAAGTATGTTCCATATTATCAAGACAGCTACTATTCTATTGCACTCCATGACTCCTAATGGTGCTGAAAAGGTTCTTGAATATCTAAACCTATCTAGTGATGCGACAGAAAAGTTCTGGTCTTGGGATAACATTTTCGATACCCTACAAACTTTCTGCCCTAATGAAGATAGTCACAAGTTGAAGTTCTTGCCTCCTAGAACAGACTTCTTTACTAGACACCCATCACAATTTGAAACTAATGAAGATTAATTCTTAAATAAAGAACTCACCTTTTTAGGTGAGTTCTTTTTATACATTTTTTAAACGTTTAAGTTGACATCTTGTAATTAATGCCATTGAATTTTTGGATTATATTTGTACATATACACAAATTGAAATGTATTAATTCATTTTTTTTAACAAATTGATAAAAAATATCTTGACTTATGCACTAATTTGGTATATAATATTCTTAGAATATTTTTATACATTATTCTAAACTATAATATAGATGATATTTTAATCTTCATGATTTTTATAAACTCGGAACGTTTGGGGGAACTTCCGAGTTTTTTGTGTTCTAATGAACTATCTTGATAGATTTTCTAACCATTCAACACATTTAAACTTAAGTTCATACTTTTCATGATTTTCTAATACATCAGTAGTAGTATCGTTAAAGTAGTCGTCTACGGTTTGGTGGATATCTTCAGTTACAGCAGATACGCACATCGCTGGATACATAACACACCACCAATTATGTCCCATGGCATCACCGATAGTTATTCTAATAGCATCATAATAGCCACTAGGCATTACTATATCGTTGTAGGTACGGTCATCGAACTGCATATTAGTTATTTCGGCTCTTACTGGATAGTCATAACCATTCTCAACGATTACTTCCTCTGCAATCTGTTGAATTAGTTCCAACTTTTTAGATACTGTTTCTTCTGCTTCAACTATACTATTACAATCCCCAAAGATTTCTTTAGAACTATCAAGTAGAGCGTCACGAACCTTTAACTTTAGTTCTTGGTCTTGAGGACTATCGGAATTTGCTAATATGTGCATTCTTAGGACGTTTTCTTGTAAGTCATCATAGGTAGATTTGAACTCTACTAAACATGATACCATTACTGTAAGTAATATTCCAATAACCATAGATATTTCTACTAACTTTGCTTTCATATTAATCACCTCTGATTTTATTATTGGATATAAAATCCAAAATATGCAATCATAAAATATTTTAATATTTATGAATTTATTTCATTATTTGGATAATAATATATTTGAAAATTTATAATCGAAAGGATTTAATAACTATGAATGAAATGTTTTGTTTTCAATGTCAACAGACTGCTCATAACTCTGGTTGTGAGGGTAAAGTAGGTGTTTGTGGTAAAAAATCGGATACTGCTAACTATCAAGATGAAGTTGTAGGTGCTTTAATAGGTCTTGCTAGAGCATCTAAAGATGGAAACCCTACTAGAAAAACTACCGATTTAATAACTAAAGGTCTATTTACAACTCTAACCAACGTAAACTTTAACAATGAAACTATTAAAAAACTCAAAACCGAAATAGAGTTGGAAAAGGACAGAGTTAATAGTCAAAAGTTCGATGACTATGACGTTAAAAATATCTGGAATGATAATGAAGATATTCGTTCTTTAAAATCTTTGATACTATTCGGTTTAAAAGGAATGTCTGCATATGCTTATCACTCAGCAATATTAGGAAAGTTCAACTCCGAAGTGGATAACTTTTTCTATGAGGCTCTATATACACTCGGTGAAAACGTTAGTAGTGATACCTTACTATCATTGGTTTTAAAGACTGGTGAAGTAAATTTCAAATGCCTAGAACTTCTTGACTCTGCTAATACTGAAACATATGGAAATCCTGTACCCACTGAAGTTCCACTTACTATAGAAAAAGGTCCATTCATAGTAGTAAGCGGTCACGATTTACACGACTTAAAACTTCTACTAGAACAGACCAAAGACAAAGGCATAAACATATATACTCATAGTGAGATGCTCCCAGCCCATGGATATCCCGAATTAAAGAAGTATCCACACTTAAAAGGAAACTTTGGTACTGGTTGGCAAAATCAACAATCGGAATTTCATAATATTCCTGCACCAATACTATTCACTACAAACTGCATAATGCCCGTTAGACAAAGTTACTCCGATAGAGTATTTACAACGTCTATAGTATCCTATCCCGATTTGGTTCACATTGGCGAAGATAAAGATTTTACTCCAGTAATAGAGAAATCCATTGAATGTGGTGGCTATAGTGAAGATAAGTTCATGACTGGTATGAATAATGGTCATGTAGTAACCACTGGTTTTGGACATCATGCAGTGTTATCTAATGCAGATAAAATAATAGACCTAATAAAACAAGGTAAGATTAAACACATATTCTTAATTGGTGGTTGTGATGGTGCATCTCCTAGCAGAAGTTACTATACCGATTTTGCTAAACTTACTCCTAAAGATACTCTAATACTAACTCTAGCTTGTGGAAAATATCGTCTAAACGATTTGGATTTGGGTACTATTGATGGTATTCCTCGTATTTTAGATATGGGACAATGTAATGACTCATATAGTGCTATAAAAGTCGCTCTAGCTTTAGCAGATGCCTTTGGTTGTTCTGTAAATGATTTACCTTTAACATTAATACTATCTTGGTATGAACAGAAAGCCGTATGTATTCTATTGACGTTGTTATCATTAGGAATTAAGAATATATTCTTAGGGCCAACACTACCTGCATTTTTATCGCCAAACGTTTTGAACGTATTAGTAGAAAAGTTTAATATAACTCCTACAGATACTCCAGAAAATGATTTAAAGAAAGCATTATCTAAATAGAAAAAAACTCCCTTACTTAGTAAGGGAGTTAATTATATTTAAATTTCTATTATAGATTTGAACTATTATCATTTGGAACAGAAGTTTCAGTATCATCAACTACAACTTCTTCAGGAGCTACAGTAGGTTGTTCTTCGGCAGTTGTGGTAGCCACTGCGATAGCACTTCCACAATTTGGACAATAACTAGCATTTTTAGCAACTTTTGTACCACATGAACATATTACAAAATCTTCTAGGGCAACTAGTTGAGCATTTAACTTATTAATATTTTCCTTAGAAGTTTCTATAGCTTGAACATACTCAGCAAACTCTGATGAATATTGATTTGCAAATAGTTCGATATACTTTTTACCAATCAAAGCATATTGCTTTTCAATATTAGCATCTTCCTTGCGAATTTCGCCTTTAAGTTTTTGTTTTTCAATAGCAGTTTTAGAAGCATTACCAATATCCGAACCTGCTTTTTTAGCCTTATCAGCCACTACAGATGCTGTATCTTTAACTTTATCAAAAAATCCCATAAAAAGACCTCCTTAAAACATTCAATATAAAATATTTATGAACTATATAATATGTTCATGTTTTTAAATAGTATACCATTTTATATTAAAAAAGTCAAGTATTTTTTGTAGAATTTTACCTAAAAAGAACGGTCTTATAACTACTTAACTCTGTAGCAACCCTCATAGATATCCTCACCATCACGAACCATTCTAGCTAAGACTACAAATCTATCGTGATTTGTAGAACTTCCAGTATTGCAAGTAGATAGTGCTAATAGTTTATCACCATATTGAACATCTACGCCAGTTATTATAAGAGATTTATCGAAAGCCCTATTTACATAGTAATAGAAATCGTTAGGGTCGGAAAGGTCGGAATACTTCCAAAATTCAAAATCCGAGCCTTCAAGACCGTTGCAAATCATGTAGGCGTATATTTTATAGTACTTATATCCGTTTACACTAGATATCGTTATTATAGGATTAGCCTCATAAAAATCCGAATTATCTCTATACTTTTTCAACGTAGAAAACATTGAACCATTTGCCATATTATGTCCATACAGTGTCAATACATCGGATTGCTGACCGTTATCATCAAAAGAGTTTCTAAAGTCCATGAATACCCAACCAGAATGGTCTTCATTTCCGTAGAAATCGTGGTCTAAGTAGAAGTAATTATCTTCCGATTGAGTAAAAGCATAGTTTATATTAGTATTAGTAATAGTAATCCAACCTCTAGTATTGGGATTGTCATATTTAAGATTATATACTTTATTACAGTAATCACTAGGCAAAGATGCTCTTGCGATACTGGAATAGTCTCTACTAAATTCAACAAGAGATTCTAAAGTAGTAGTAATAGTAGTAGTAGTACTAATAGTATCTAAAGTAGTGGTCAACTTAGTTGACGTATCTATAGTAGTAGTCGTTGTAGAACTATTTCCAATGGTGGTAGAATATCCTATAGATTTAATTCTAGCTACCGATTGAGAATTAGAACTATCTTTAAATGATAAAAATATCATTACTATAACCAATATAACTATAAATATTAAGGAATCTATTATCAATTTTTTATTACTTTGCAATGATATCACCTCATAAGTTAGAACTAATTTTAATATATTACAGATATAGGCGAACATTGTTCGCCTATATAAACTATTTTGATTTACTTATTAAATGGCTCAAATGAAGAACCATCATAGCTACCACCATTCAATCTATACCATAATGATGGCATTAGTGGGTCTGGATTGAATGTAGCACCTTCAGTGCCAGCAAAGACATCTTCATTAGCACGAACACGTCTAGCAACTACTACCAATCTACCATCACCATTACTACCAAAAACATAGTTAGATGTACAAGTAGATAGTGTAATCAACTTATCACCATAAGCAACATCTACATTATTAGATATTAGGCTTCTTTTTTTACACTCATTAGCATAGTCATAGAACTCATCTTCGGAGTTAAAACCAATCTTATTATAGTATTGGAACTGTTCGTCATTATCTGGGTCGACGTTTTCAATAAATACTGAGAATATTTTATACAAAGATGTTTCATATCTAGAACTTATCTGTACTATAGGGTGTTCTTCGTAGTAACCTTCTTTATCCTTGTAGTATTTAAGCTGACCGAACATAGACTCATCTTGCATATTATGACCATATATGACCATATTAGTACTTTGAGTATCTCCACCCATAATACATCTATAGTCTAAGAATATAGAACCAGCTTTAGCATCTTGACCCAAAAAATTATGTGTTAAATAGAACTCTTTTTGTGGTTCAGTAGTCTTTTGTACTATAGGATAGTTTACCCTAGTACCATCGATATAGATATAACCAACGTAATCAGAATTTTGAGCAATCCAATAGTCAGCTTCTGGGGAGTTTACATATACGGTTCTAGTTTCGCCATCGACCACTTCGGTTTCGGTAACTGGAGCTTGAACGTAACCTTCGACATCGGGAGTAGTAGTAACATCGGTATCGGCAGACGATACATAAGGTTGTAAACCTGCATATAGTTGCTCATACATTTGGTCGTTTTTGTAGTTTTGATAGAAATAATCAAATACTAAGTATACACACACTCCAAATATTATTACAGATATTAAGAATACAATCTTTCTTAAACCCTCAGCAAAAGAGTCCTCAGCACATGGGAATAACTCTCTTAAAATATCACCTACTGAAGATTTTTTTTTCTTCTTTCGTTTTTTACTTTTACCTTTAGCAGTAGCGGAAGCCATTATTCAAAAATCCTCCTATTAGTATAATCTTTTATATTTTCTAGTATAGATATAACCATTTCAAAGACACAAACGGTAGTTTTACGTCTAATAGTATCTCTGTTGTAGCCCATGCCCCAAAGTCTGAGAAGTCTAACGAAAGTTCTGTCCTTAAAGAACACACCAACGTAGACAGTACCTACAGGAGTATCAATAGTATCGGAAGTAGGTCCAGCAAATCCAGTAACAGATATGCACATATCAGCACCTGAACGAATCTTTAAGCCATTAACCATAGCTTCAGCAGTTTCATAGCTAACTGCACCTAGAGTATCCAAAATTACTGGGGATACGTTTAAGAATTCAGTTTTCATTCTGTTAGAGTAGGTACAGACTCCAAACTCATACACAGAAGATGCCCCTGGGATTGAGGTTATAGCTTGAGATATCATACCACCAGTACAACTTTCGGCAACAGATATAGTAAAGTTGCCATCTTTAAGTAGGTTTACAGCCTTTTTAGCTAATAGTGATATATCATCTATCGTACTTATGGGCGAATATGATATTTTTAAAATGTTATTATCCATTTGTACACCACCATGTTAAGATATAACGATTGTATATTTAAAAGCAGATATCTGCTATTAATATCACCCTGCTAAGCAGGGGTAGAAAAAATTTATTGAAGAAGAGATAACATCTTAAATAAGTTAATTTTTTTAAGATACTTGCATAACAAAACTATATGTAATCTGTTATGCAAGTATTAAAAAGAGTTTATTATGAAGATTAAAAAAATCTAATTAGCATATTTTACGATTAAAGTAGTATTTTCAACGGCTTTATTTACCAGTTCAGTAAAATCGAACTTATTTTGAGCCTTTTCAACTTCCTCTATAGAGGGCTTTGTCTTAGGGTGTTTTGGAGTAAATACAGTGCAACAATCCTCATAAGGAAGTGTAGAAGTTTCAAAAGTATCAATCTTTCTAGCGATATTTATAATTTCCAACTTGTCCATACCTATTACAGGTCTAAACACTGGAATTTTACACACTGCATCGGTACAAGCGATTGCTTTCAATGTTTGACTTGCAACTTGTCCAACGCTTTCGCCAGTGATTAAAGCCTCACAAAACTGTTGCTTAGCAATCTTTTGAGCAATTTCCATCATAAGTCTACGCATTATTAGAGTAAAATACTCCTCTGGACAGTTATTCTTAATAGCCTCTTGAATTTCTGTAAATGGAACACAAAAGAATGCTATAGTTCCGCAATAGTCAGTCAACTTTTCGCAAAGAGTTTCCACTTTAAGTCTAGCTCTTTCGGAAGTATATGGTGGACTTACATAGTGTATAGCAGATATTTGTAAGCCACGTTTAGCCATCATGTAACAAGCTACAGGACTATCTATACCACCCGATAGTAATGCTAAGGCTCTACCAGAACTTGCTACTGGAAGTCCTCCAGCACCCTCCATATTACCAGTATGGATATAAGCGTTAGTATCACGAATTTCAACAGTTACCAAAACTTGTGGATTTTTAACATCTACAGATAGGTTTGGATACTTTTCAAGTATTTCATGACCTAACTCCATACATATTTCAGGGGATTTCATAGGAAATCTTTTATCAGCACGTTTACACTCAACCTTAAAGGTTTTGGCATAAGGTAGAACGTCTTGAAGATATTCTAAAGTAGTACTAACAATATCGTCAAAATTTTTTTCGCAGAAGGCACATCTGCAAAGTGCCGATATTCCAAATACTTGTTTTAACTTTTCAATGAATAAATCTATATTTTCTGATGAAGTATCTTCTGGGAGTATATACAATGTGGATTGCATCTTTTTTATGCTAAACTCACCAGTTGATTTTAACTTCTTCTTTATGTTTTGAATTAATAGCTTTTCAAATGATGTCTTATTGTTACCTTTTAGAACAATCTCACCATACTTAGCTAATATAATTTCATTTATCATACTTTAAAACCTTTCGTAACCATTTAGATTTTTTAATTTTTGTGGAACATCTTATATAGATGTTCCACAAAGTATATATATAGGCTATTCTCATAATCTAATTTAATGGGGCAAGGGTAAACATATAAGGAGGAATCTACCCTCGCATACTATTTTATTTAAAGACGTTTATTGTAGTAATAAGTAAAATATCTAGCCATAACGCTATCTATTATTACGGCAATAGATACAAATACAGAAGCATTAAACTGTCCTATAAAAGCCAACACTATTATGGTAGCCAAGCACAGATATATCATAACTAAATTAGTTTTAGATTGTGCTTTATCTCTAATAATAATATTTCTTTCGTCATGAAGTTCAATCTGTTCCAATTTTTTTTCTTGAACAGTCTTTTTATGGACTTTACCCAATAGCATCAAAATAACGGCTATAGGGAAACCAATAAAGATAATAATATCTTTTCTAAATATAGCATATATGAAAACAGTAACTATTTCTAAAATAGTACCAATATTGAATATTAACTTTTTTAATTCTTTTTTAGTCATACAACATTACTCCTCGTATATGAATATATCTTCAATTTTCAATTCAAAGTATCTAGCTATTTTAAAAGCCAATATAATCGAGGGGTTATATCTTCCGTTTTCAAGAGAGCCAATCGTTTGCCTTGAAACTTCTAAGGCTTCGGCGAGTTCTTCTTGCTTAATGCCTTTGCTCTTACGGATTTCCTCCAATCTATTTTTCAACGATTTTGACCTCCGTTTTCTGCGTGAGATGTTTATATTTTATGGAAAGTCCGCTTTACATACTTAATGTTATCACATTGCAATAGAAATGTCAAGTATGTTTTCCATTTTCGTGACAAGTTTATTTTACATTTCGTTAGATATCCACAAAATCAACCCGTTTTAAAGCTCTATATTTGGTGATGTTGTACACTTAAGATTTCATATTTTTGGATTGATTTTTTATCCAAAATGTTATATAATACTACTGATTGACTAGCTCTATTTTGAAAGGATTTTTATATCATGAAATTACAATTAAATGGTAATTGCTTGAAAATTATAGCTATGATATCCATGTTTATAGACCATCTTGGTTTTTTTATATTCCCTGATATTATTATCCTTAGAATTGTGGGAAGAATTTCGTTTCCAATATACGCATACTTGATATCTGAAGGTTGCAAGTATACCAAAAATAGAACTAATTACTTCTTACGAACCTTTATACTAGGTCTAATATGTAGTATTGCGTATATAATTGCAACTCATGAAGTATTTTTATGTATACTATTAACATTTTCGGTATCTATGTTGATAATATATCTTATAGACTACGTTAAAAAATCCCCTACAAATAGATTTCCTTTATTAATTATAGCTTTAATAATAACGCTCTACATATGCAACGTCATAGAGTTCGATTATGGTTTCTTTGGAATATTAGTTCCAGTGATAACCTATCTAAGTGATAATAAACTATTTAAGATATCTTTATTTGGAATATCTTTATTAATTCTGACTTTCAATCTTGAAAGCATTTTAGAACTCTATAGTTTAATATCCATACCAATTGTAGCCATCTACGATGAAACTAAAGGAAAATTAAATCTAAAGTTGATATCATATCTATTTTACCCAGTACACTTTTTGGTTATATATGCCATTAAAATAGTACTCTTTTAGTTAATAGTAATAACTATGGGGATAGTTTTATGGATAGTTTCAACAAAAATTATGAAATAATATGAAATAACCTTGATTTATCGTTATTTATTGTGTATAATAATCTCAATGAATGAATTTGTAACTTTATTGTAACTATTGTGTTACTATTTAGAACGCTTTTATAAATCTTCTAAAAGCGTATTTTTTGGATTTTTTTACTTATACGTTTTCGTAAATTTTGGAAAATCTCATGGACGTGCTTTTATTTTTTTGAGATTTTTTATGAATATTTTTTGAGAGAGATTTGAACGGAGGAATTTTAAAATGGTTAGGAAAATTTTAAGTCTAGTATGTTGTATCGCTATGTGTGCTCCTGTAATCACTGGTGTGGTTAGTAAAGATGCTCAAACTACTAACGTTGTAGCTTATGCAGATAACTATAATATGAAATCTAGTAGTAAGGCAGTCGGTCTTATTAAGGAGTGCGAGGGATTTGCATCTAAGGCTTATTGGGACTACAAACAATGGACTATAGGCTATGGTACATATGTTGAAAGTAATACAAAATATCCAAATGGCATAAGCGAGGCTGAGGCTGAACAACTATTATACAACGCTCTTGTATACTACGAGGATTGCGTAAATGGTTTCTTAAAGAGAAATCAAATTACAGTCAATCAAGACCAATTCGATGCTCTAGTATGTTTCACTTACGCTATACCTGCATGGTCTTATAAGGGTAATGAGGATTACTCTCTTGCTCAAATGATGATTAACGGTTGGGAAAACTATTCTGAACAACAAATTTATGACATCTTTGGTTTATACGTTAAGGCTGGTTCTGGTGAAAATAAAGTTACTCTACCAGGTCTTGTAAGAAGAAGATTAATGGAGGCATCTCTATTTCTATATGGAGATACTACTAATACAGTTCCTAAGAACGCATCATCTACAGGTACTACTACAACTACTCAAACTCCAGATGTATCTACTAGTACAGATGTTGCTATCAACACTTCTAATACTTCTAGCGATGTTCAATACACTAGTTATAAAGTATTCTCCGATAACGGCATTAGACTCCGTAGCGATTACGGTTTAGATGGCGACAAGTTGATAGTAATTCCACAAGGTGCAGTAATATCCACTAACGAAGTAGTTACTGCTGACGGACATCAATGGGGTAAGGTTGACTACGATGGCATAACTGGTTGGTGTGTATTAGATTATTGTGATAAGATGGAAAATAACAAAGTAATCGGTGATGTTAATGGCGATGGTAAGCTATCTGTACAAGATGCTAGTCTAATTAAACGTTACGTTTATAATGCTATATCTCTTACAGATGAACAACTAAAAATGGCTGACCTCAACAACGATGGCAACGTGACTATAGACGATTATGATAAATTCTTTGATATCTATTTAAACTAGTATACGTATTATTATTTTGACTATGATTTTTTTATAAAAATCATAGTCATTTTTTGTTGCAATAAGTCGATTTTTAGTATATAATTAAGAATATCATTATATACAAGGTGGTTTTTATATACTATGCAAGGAAAGACTCATATTGCTGGAGCAGTTGCTCTTACTACGTTGATAACTCAACCTAAAACTATTGGAGAGTTCTTACTATGTGTGGGAATATCGGCAGTAGGTGGAGCTATCTGCGATATAGATGTAGACGGCTCTATTGGTAGTAAGCAACTCAAAAAGGTGAGTGGCTTTGGAATAATAGTCTTATTACTATTAATAGTCGCCCTACTTACTGGTAGAGCAGAATTTTCATCGATTATAACTAAAGAAAACTCTATCGCTCGAACGTGTTTCGGAGTAGTTGCAATGTTTATTCTATGTTGGTTCGGAAGAAAACAACCTCATAGAACTTTTATGCACTCAATATTAGGAGTGGCTTTAATAACGTTGGCATCTTACTTGATATTTACTGAAATTTGGATATATATGCTATTAGGAATGTTATCTCATATAGTTTTGGATTTACTCAACAAAAAAAAGATACCTCTACTATATCCATTAAAAAAGCCCAAGTTTGCATTAGGTCTATGTCACGCCGATAGTGTCGTCAATACTGCACTATTCTATATCTTTTCGGTTATGTGCGTGTTCGAGTTTGGATACTTTATCTACACTTTAATAGTCAACAGATAGTCTAAAAAATTTTTAAAAATATTGTATCAAAAAACTTGACATTTAAAAAATCTAGTGATATAATATAGTAAATCTATGACGAGGACGACCGTAATTAAGGTTTGCTATCAACAGAGAGTAAGTGTCATCGGCTGAAAACCTTACGCAGTACAATCTAATTACAATGGTACACTCCCTCTGAGAGCGTCCAATACACGACGTTTTGCCAACGTTACATGGCTACTAAAGGCAGATTTTTAATCTGTAAATCTTGGGTGGAACAGCGATTTTATTAGTTATATATATCGCCCCTTGAACCTTTACGGTTTAAGGGGTTTTTTATTTATCTAAATATCTATTAGGAGGTTTTACTTATGAATTTAATCTACAGAAGATTAACTATTAATGATTTAGATACTTTTATCAATATGCGAATTAATCAACTTCAAGAAGAAGGTGCTAAACCTATCTTTGATTTAAAACCTCAACTTTTAGAGTACTACACAAAACATCTACAAGATGGTACTTTTGTATCTTGGATAGCTACTGACAATAACAAAATAGTTGCTACTAGTGGAATGTCTTTTGTAGAAAAACCACCCTATTATAGTAATCCAACTGGTAAAATAGGCTTGTTATCAAGTATGTATACTTTAAAAGAGTACAGAAGATTAGGTATAGCCAAAGAACTTTTAACCAAAGTAGTCAAAGATGCTAAAGATTATGGTTGTGGTACTGTTCACATAACGGCATCTAATATGGGAGTTTTATTATATACAAACTTTGGTTTTAAAAAGAATGGAAACTTTATGCAATATAATTTTTATTAATATAAAAGGAGATGAATATATGTCCATAGTAGACCAAAATATGATTGATGGTTTAGCTCAAGTGGAAAAGACTGGCGACTTGATAGTCTTAATAATAGACCATCTTTCGTGGGATACTCCACAACATAAAAAACTACTTGAAAATAAAATAGATACAGCTTTATCATTTGTGCAATCTGGAGAGATTTTTAAAAAATATCCCGATGCTAAACAAAAGTTTGAAGATAAACAGATTAAAATAATCTTTCAAGTAGTGTTAAAGTATCCACCTACCAGCGAGGCTGATGAAAACTTTAAACTTATCTATAGACTTCTACAGTCTGTAGGAATTACACTTGAATGTATTCTAAAAAATTAATCAAAGAAAGGATAATTATTATGATTAAACTAACTTTAAAAGATGGCTCTATCCGTGAAGTTGAAAACGGTATTCAAGCTAGTGAGGTAATTAAGTCCATAGGTATGGGATTGTATAAATCCTCATGTTGTGTAAAAATCGATGGCGAAGTTAAAGACCTTAGAACTCCTTTAACTAAAGACTGCAACTTCGAGGTTATGACTTTCGATAATATTGAGGGTAAAAAAACTTTTTGGCATACTGCATCACATATACTTGCACAAGCCGTTAAAAGATTATATCCACAAGTTAAACTTGCAATAGGCCCTGCTATAGATAACGGTTTCTACTACGATTTCGATGTGGAAAAGCCTTTCACTGCTGAAGACCTATCTAAGATTGAAACTGAAATGAAAAAAATCGTTAAAGAGGGTCTACCTCTTGAACAGTTTGAAATGTCCCCTCAAGATGCTATAAAATATCTTGAAGACGCTCAAGAACCTTACAAGGTTGAACTCTGCAAGGAACACGCTGACAAAAATGAACCTATATCTTTCTACAGACAAGGCGATTTCACTGACTTATGTGCAGGTCCTCACCTAATGACTACTGCTCCAGTAAAGGCTTTTAAGTTGATATCTAGTACTGGTGCTTACTGGAGAGGTTCTGAAAAGAATAAGATGCTATGTAGAATATATGCTACTGCATATCCAAAGGCATCTCAACTAGAAGAAGAACTAAAACGCCGTGAAGATGCTAAACTTCGTGACCACAACAAACTTGGCAGAGAACTTGAACTTTTCACTACTGTAGATGTTATCGGTCAAGGTTTACCAATAATGCTACCAAAGGGTGCTAGAGTTATTCAACTACTACAACGTTTTGTTGAGGACGAAGAAGAAAAGAGAGGATATCTATTAACTAAGACTCCATTCATGGCAAAATCCGATTTATATAAAATCTCTGGACACTGGGGACACTATAAAGAAGGTATGTTCGTTCTTGGCGATGAAGAAAAAGATAAGGAAGTTTTTGCATTACGTCCAATGACATGTCCATTCCAATACCAAGTATTCCTAAATAGACAACGTTCTTATAGAGATTTACCTATGCGTCTAAATGAAACTTCCACACTATTTAGAAATGAAGATAGTGGCGAAATGCACGGTTTAATTCGTGTTAGACAGTTTACTCTATCCGAGGGACACATAATTCTAAGACGTGAACAACTTGAAGAAGAATTTAAACAATGTCTTGAATTGGCTAAGTATATGCTAGAAACTCTAGGTCTTGAAGAAGATGTAACTTATCGTTTCTCACAATGGGACCCTAACAACAAAGATAAATACGAAGGTACTGTTGAACAATGGAATGAAGCTCAAGATATCATGGGTAAAATTCTTGACCATCTTGGCTTAGATTATCAAATAGGTATCGGTGAGGCTGCATTCTATGGTCCAAAGCTAGATATTCAAATTAAGAACGTTCATGGTAAAGAAGATACTCTAATTACAATCCAAATAGACCCTCTACTTGCCGAACGCTTTGGCATGGAATACGTCGACATAGATGGTACTAAGAAACGTCCATATATCATTCATAGGTCATCAATAGGTTGTTACGAAAGAACTCTTGCACTATTGATTGAAAAGTATGCAGGTGCATTCCCACTATGGCTATCCCCTGAACAAGTTAGAATACTTCCTATAGCCGACAGACACGTTGAATATGCTGACAAACTATTCAATCAACTTAAAAATCTAGGCTTTAGATGTTCCGTTGATGACAGAGCCGAAAACGTTAAGAAGAAAATCCGTGATGCTCAACTTGAAAAACTTCCATATATGCTAGTTCTTGGCGATAAGGAAGTAGAAACTAATACAGTATCACTAAGATACAGAAGCGGTAAGACTGAAACTCTATCTGTAGAAGATTTAATATCTAAACTAGTATACGAACGTGACAACAAAGTTAGATAATCTTAAAAGTTAATAATATGCAAAATAGGAAGAAGTTAAACTTCTTCCTATTTTTATTGATATATTATTGTCTAATATATATGCCTTGTTCTTCAATCCAAGTTTCGAGGTCTTCTTTAGCCTCTTCAGCCCAGCTTTGAGGTTCATCATATTGGCTGTCATAACGTGTAGAACCTTTATCTTCTGAGTTAATCTTGATATCTTTTTTCTTATCTTCCATATAAAAAACCTCGCTTTCTAGTGTATACTAATATTATATAGCAATAGTTTAATCAAGTCAAGTTTAAAAAATTAGATTATTACTTAACTATTTTAAGTATACGACTACCTATTAATAGCCGTGTAGAGTTCGCTCTTAGAAAATTTTGAAACTTTAGCAATCTGTTTACAAGCGTCAGCAGTACGAGTTCCGTTACTAATAAGTTCTTGAACCTTTTCAAGAGCAGATTCAAAAGTAAGTTCTTCTTCTGGTGCAGATTGCTTACCCTCAACTACTAGAACAAACTCTCCTTTTGGATTGTTAATATTATAATACTCAATAGCTTGTGATAGCGTCATCTGTAGAACTTCTTCATATATCTTAGTAATTTCACGGCATAAAGATATCTTTCTATCTGCTCCAAAGTACTTAAGCATATCGGCAAGTGTAGATTTCAACTTATGAGGTGCTTCGTAGAAAATCATAGTACGAGGTTCATCTACAAGCATGGCAAGATGGTCATACCTTTGCTTTTTAGTAACCGATAGAAAACCCTCAAAAGTAAATCGTGAGGTGTTCAATCCAGAAATAGCCAACGCAGATACTACTGCACTTGGCCCTGGAACTACTTTCACTGGAATACCTCTTTCATGGCACATTCTAACCAATATTTCTCCTGGGTCGGATATACATGGCATACCTGCATCGGTGACTATTGCACAATTTTGACCATTTGCTATATGGTCTATAATATTTTCGGTAACTTGCTGAGTGCTATGGTCATGATAGCTTATCAACTTATTTTTGATATCAAACTTATTAAGAAGTTTTAAAGTAACTCTAGTATCTTCAGCAGTTATAAAGTCCACTTCTTGAAGTGTTTTTATAGCTCGATAGGTCATATCCTCCAAGTTTCCTATAGGAGTTCCAACAACGTATAAAGTTCCACTCATAAAAAAAATCCTTTCAAAGATATAGTATAAATAAATTATACCATAATGATAAAAAAAATCAATAAAAATGCAACTATTTCTCTTTCTGAACTGTATATATATTAGAAACAAAAAAATATTGAAAGGAAGTTTTTCAATGACAGATACTATATATCCTAGATTAAATATACTATCAATGATAAAATATTTCGCTGATAGTTTAAAGTTTTCAATTAAGCATACTATTTCTAAAGATACCTCTAAAGAGGAAGTTAATCAACAAGCCGTTAGAATTATCGATACTTACGGAAATAATATCTTGCAACTAGCATACTCATACTTGCACAATATGAGCGATGCCGAAGAAATATTACAAGATACTCTAATTAAATACTTAGAAAAAACTCCACAGTTTGAAAATAGTACTCACGAAAAGGCTTGGTTATTAAAAGTTGCATCTAACTTGAGTAAAAATAGATTAGATTACAATTCTATTCGCAATACTGACGAACTTAATGATAATCTAATTGCTAAAAATAAAGAAGATTTATCATTTATATGGGAGGCAGTTAAAACATTGCCTAGTATGTATAGAGAAGTAATTCATTTATACTATCAAGAAGAATATAGTACAGTTGAAATTGCAAAAATATTAAATCGCAAAGAGTCCTCTGTACGCTCAGATTTACACCGTGGACGCAAAAAGTTAAAAGAAATTCTAAAGGAGGTGTATGATTTTGAATAAATCATATAATTTGATAATGGAAAAAGTGCAAGTTACTCCCGAAATGCGTAAAAGAATATTGAAAAATATTCAAACTATGAATAAAAAATCCAAAAAGATAAAAATATTTAAATACTTATCTATGGTAGCTTGTTTTACTCTAGTAGTGGGAGTAGGTACTTATGTGTACTCTAAATTTAATGACGAAAAACATCCAATTGATAACACTCAAATAGCAAACGGCATAGAAGAAGTATCCACATTGGAAGAACTTTCGCAAAAAGTAGGCTTTGAAGTTACTGAACTTCCAAACATTCCATTTGAAGTTATTGAAGTAACATACTTATCATATTGGAATGAAATGTCAGATATTAGATATACTGGAGAAAGTCAAGAGATATCATTTAAAAAATCACAAGGAAATGAAGATATATCTGGTAACTACAATGAGTATGAAAATATCATTGAAGAAACTATCAACGATACCATATTCACACTAAAAGGTAATAACGATACTTTCAATTGCATAACTTGGTGCAAAGGTGATTTTTCTTATGCTATATATACAGAAAATGGTCTATCTCTAAATGATATAAATAGCATTCTTGAAAGTATTTAAACTAAGAAATCCTACTAGCAATAGTAGGATTTTTTTTAATACATAAATCTGTTAGGCAAAATTTTCAAAGATGGCTTAGCACCTTTTTTACCCTCAATCAAGAATAGCCATGGTGGAGTATCTGCATTTTTAGATACTAATTGTAACGTTTTAGGTTCAATATTATTAGATTTCATAGCAGTAATTACATCGGATAGACGGTCTGGACGGTTACACATACACAATCTGCCACCAAATTTTAACAATCTACTAGCCGATTTGCACACATCATCTATATTACAAAGAACCTCATGACGTGCTATTATTTGAGAATCTAAAGCACTTTTAAATCCCGAATTAATAGTAAAGTATGGTGGATTACAAGTGACTAATGAAAACCTTCCAACATCTTGGCAATCAAAAGATTTCAAATCTGCACATACTGGAACTATCCTATCTATTTGACTTTTTTCAATACCCAACCTAACTTGCAAAATGGCATCTTCTTGGATATCTACGGCATATATCTTTTTAGGTGGATTTTTTATACACATAGCCAATGGAATAATTCCGCAACCTGTTCCGAAGTCGCAAACCAAATCGGAAGATTTATAGTTGGAAAATTCAGTCAATATAACTGCATCTGTACCAAACCTATGATTTTTAGACTTACATACAAATATACTTTCCGATATCTTTTCATAGCTTAAATCTTGCATAAAATTCTCCTTTAAATATTGACTTTTAGTCACCTCTATGATATAATATAATCAATGTGCCTCCATAGTTAAAATGGATATAACGGTCCCCTCCTAAGGGATTGTTGTGAGTTCAATTCTCGCTGGGGGTGTCTTTATATGTTAAAGGGCGAACTTTTCGCCCTTATTTTTTTAGTTATTCAACATTAAATCTTTAAGATTAAGAACATCATTTATATTTACTAGACTATCGCCATTTAAATCAGCGACCTTAGTGGATACCTTACTAACTCCTAGAATATGTTTCTTTAATAGAAGTAAATCAAGATAGTTTACTTTTCCATCACTGTTTAAATCTCCAGTAGTAACGGTTGGATTGTCTACATCTGGAGTAGTACCATCGGGTTCAGTACCAAAGATTAATTTTCCATTTTGATATACTGTAATCTTATCAGTAACTACACCCTTTGTGCTATCGCCACTTGGAGTATAATCTAATAAATCTTGATTAGAGTAATCATTAGATGCGTCCCAACCAGTTTGATAGTTAGGAAATACCAATGCTAACATGGTTTCACATTGATTTCTACCCTCAGATACTGGCATCGCTACCCTACCATCTGGATATGTTATCTCAATATAGTAAATGTTATCCTTATATTGAGTAATTTCCGATACTTGTGCAGGAGTAACACCATCATACATTGTAGCTTGGTCACGGTCTACACGAACTACTATATCACTAGGTTTAAAACCTGCATCGATAACTTCCGATACATCAAAGTAGTAACGATATGACATATTATCTTCAATTCTTGCAGGGGTTGTAGAACGATTTGTAAACTTCAAACTTAAAGATACTCCACTACTAGAATTTTGTTTAATCATAGCTTCAACGTAAAATTCAGGCGATACTTCTTCAGGTTCTGGGAAAGATGTATCTATAGTACCACCATAAGCGTCCACCATCTTACATAGTAGAGCAGTAAAACCAGCATTATAGTCGGTAGCTACCTCATTATTGATATAGTTTCCTCTGCTATCCTCATACTCTCCAGTTTGAGTAGGTCCACCTACTAAAGCTCCGTATAGTATGTGAGCGTTAGTTTCTGGATATTCTAAATCATTCTTATAGCTACTATGTGCAGTTCTATGGTGTGGATTCTTTGGAGAGTCTTTTCCATAGCCTACCACATAACTTCTATTATTTGGATTATCACCAAGAGCGTAGTTAATTTGAGTTTCATAGAAATCCACATACTTAGACTTATTACTATCATCTTTTAAGATAGTATCACAAGCTACTGCTGAGATAAATCCAGTAGTTTGAGCATATCTAAGGCAACCCCAACTATCTAGCCATCTAAGACCGCCATCTAACTTAGTAACGCTATCGCACCAGTAATCAAGATGCTTTTTAACTCTGCTGATATATGTACTATCTTGAGTATTTATAGCATATAGAAGCATTCCACCTTGCATAACATCGTCCCAACACTGTCCCCATGAGTATTTTAATTCATCACTACCCAGTTCCTTGCCCAAGTTTGGAATGTATGACTTAGCCTTATCAAGATAGAAAGTATCACCAGTAGCCATATACAACCAGTTAGCAGAATAGAATAAATCATCGTAGAAACTTCTTGAACGATAAAATCCACTAGCATCGGAGGAGTTATAGCCATCATCACTTTTTTGAGCGTCAGCAAGTTCAAAGAAGTGTTTAGCGTGTTCAATGTAGGTATCCACCTTGTCGGATTTTCCTTTCAATGCGACTGCTCCAGAGGCTAACGCCGATGCCATTTCACCAAGAACGGCAGTATAACCAGTATCATCTATGGTGTAGTAAGGGCGTACATATGAACCATCTTCTTTCATACCATAGGCTAGAAGTTCTACAGGACCCCACCAAGTATGGTCCTCTTGACCGTTTCCAACTTGATATACTACCTCATCGGACTTATCGCAGTTTACAAAGTAGTCAAGAACGAACTCCAAATTGTTTTGATAAGTTTCCCATTGACCTATTTTTTCAATACCATCACCATATTGATACAATCCCCAAGCCAACATACTAGCAGAATATCCCATAGGTAGATTGAACTTAACATGGTCACCAGCATCATACCAACCACCAAGGACGTAATCGTCCATAGTGGAATTTGCTCTCCATTCGACCCTGTTCCATTCTGGAAGTGGTCCAGCTTGTTGACATTCATAAAAGTACAAGGATTTCTGTAAAGCCTCTGCGTAGTTTTGAGTACTCTCAGCAGATACACTCATGTTAGGTACAACACTAAAAGACATCATAGCTGTTAAAGATATAGCCATAATTTTTGATACTATCTTTTTCACAAAAAAACACCCTCCTAAAGTTTAGATATTAATTATTCTGTCCCGATTTACTCTTAGACGTATCTATAGAACCATCTTGAATACCCTCTAGGGTAAAGTATATGCCATCTGCGATAGCTTTTCCGTAGTCATCAAGATGGGTAGAATATAGTTCTCTATCTTGAGCATTAGAGATAAATCCAGTTTCTACAAGACAACTAGGCATAGTAGTAAGTTTATTTATTCGATAGTTTTCGTTACTATCTCCACGATATCCAAATTCCACACCTCTATTTTCTTGAATACCAACGCTTTCCAGTGCTTGTATAATATTATCAGCAAGAGCGATATCTACAGTAGGTTGCGAATTATGTACCCAAACTTCCACGCCACTAGCTGATGTATTTTCAGCACTATTTCTATGTAACGATACAAATAAATCCACATTATTAGTATTAGCTATTTTGCAACGTTCGTTGAGGTCAATATAAGTATCATCTGTTCTAGTCATTATCACGTTCAAGTTCATACTTTCAAGATATTCTTTAACTTTCAAGGCAAGTTTAAGATTATCGTCTTTTTCGTACAAAGAGCCATCTTGAGAGATTGCACCAGTATCCGAACCACCATGACCAGCATCGATACAAACTGTTCCAGTCACCTCTATTGGAGTTTGTACAACCACATCAGAGGTATTATTATTTTGAATACATCTAACAACTATAAGCAGTATGGATATAACTATTATAGCAGACAATCCTATAATTGCAGATATATTCTTATTTTGAACTATATACTGTTTAATACTTTTAAAATCTTTCATAAATAAAAATCCCGATAAAGTTATTTTTTTAATTCTTTAAATCTAATAGATAGCACTGCTACTATAGTCAACACTATTCCTAGTAAGAGCGTCCAAAAAGTTATAGAGTTTCGCAGATTATATATCTCACTAGTTGGAACTACACCCACTAATATGTCCTCATCATCGTAGATAGAATATCTTATATAGGACTTTTTACCACCTACTGAACAGAAAAAGCCTCCATTTTTTTTATTCAAGTCAAACTTATCTTGAGGTAATTGCGACGGCGTTCCTACTAAAGACGTTTCTGTATGACTAAGATATGTATAACTTAAAGTATCAATAATAGCAGTAAAACCATTTTCAAATAGTGGATATTCCGAAGTTACTCTTGAAATGTCAGTAGATTTTAACATCTTACGCATACTATCGGAGGAGAATGTTAATTGAATAATACCCACATCATCAAGACGGGTAGTACCTGTTATTATTCTACCAGAACTATCTATAATACTTTCGGTGTAGCCGTTGTTATTTATATAAGATATAAATTCTTTATTCACGGTATCGCCCACTTGATATGTAGATGTACTATATTCAATTACACCAAAATTATCGCTAATTACAACCTCATCGGCATTAGATATAACTCTAATCTCCTCAAGACTTAGTTCATAAGAGAGTTGGTCAGAATTTTGAGCTATCAACATAGCGACCATTCTAGCTTTTTCCTCACAGTCGGAGAAAATCTCAGTCGTCAATAGATTTTTTTCGTCAGTATCCTCATTTAAGCGAGTTTCTATCTTTTGAAGTCTAATATCTATGATATTTTTATAAGAATTAAACTCTATAACGCCCGAACAGTAGTACGCTAACAAAGATATTATTATAGTAACTATCAACATAGGTATGATAATTAATCTATACTTTATAAGTTCATTTTTCATAAAAAGCACCTTTTTGGATATACTTAATCTTTAATTTTAATATCCACTTCCAAAGGAAAGCTAATATTATCATGATTTTCCATCTGTTGAAGTTCTAAATTACAAATTTTGCTATACAATAGGTATAGTTTTTGTGTATGATTTTCTAAATAATAGTAGTATGCAATGTATGGAACTAGTAATCCCAAGATTAATATTACTAATATTAAAACTCCTATATTAGACGTTACTAAGAATATTCCAAGACAGATAAACTCTATAATAGCGAACATCATAGTTACTAAAAAATGAATTAATCTTTCATGTTGAACGAATTGTATCTGTTTAATATGTTCCGATTTTATGTAATCAAAGTTAGATATTTTTCCCTCTTGCAAGAACTTTTCCAACATAGCTATATACTGTTCAAGATATTTTTTCAATAAAATCACCCCTTAAAAAGATTTTTAAGTGTAATACCTTAATTATACCATTAGTAAAAATAATATTCAATAGATTTTTTTAAAACTTCTCAAAATTTATATTACAAAATATGGTATATTAAAATAATTATAAAAAATTCGGAAAATTTTTTTACCATAAGTAAATAACTTCCTTGACTTTGAAATTTTTACATAGTATAATTAAATTGGACAAAAATTTCAACAAAGGATGTGTAATAATGGTAACTTTGCTATATTGTGAAGTCAATGCATTTGCAATATTTGTATTGGCTATACTACTATACAACGTAGTAACTGGTATAGACAAACAAAATCATCAATACTTATTCGTAAACGTTTTAGCCAGTCAAATACTGTTTTATATATTAGATATCTTGTGGGCTTGTGCTCAAAGTGGCTACTTTAATATATCTAAAGATTTAAACTTTATAATAAGTGCATTATATTTCATAGCATCGGGATTGTGTGGATATAGTTGGTTTGTATACTCCGAAAACTTACAGAAATCCAAATTAGTAAATGAAAATAGGTTTAAAATTTTCAATCTTATTCCTTTTATAGCACTGACTATACTAACAGTTACATCATATAAAACACATTGGCTTATATATATTGATGACAATAATATATATCACAGAGGAAAATTATATGTACTACAGATAATCTTAAGTTTTGGATATGTCATATTTACTACTATAAAAGCATTTTTAAAATCTTTAGATAAGAAAAATTATATATATAAACATCAATACTTAAGTATATCATCGTTTGTTATTATACCACTTATATTTTGCATACTACAAGCGTTTATAAAAGACATACCATTATTATGTGTAGGAATTACTCTAGCTATGATAAACGTATATATAAGGTCACAATCACAACTTATATCAATAGACCCTCTAACTCAATTGAACAATAGAAATCAGTTGATAAAGTATCTATCCAATAAGATAAAGTACTCCGAAAAGTCACTGTATCTGCTAATTATGGACTTAGATTACTTTAAAAAAATAAACGATAAGTTTGGTCATATCGAAGGTGATAAGGCTTTAGTATGTGTTTCCAATACCTTAAAATTCGTATTCAATAAAAAGAATATGTTCATTGCTCGTTATGGTGGTGATGAGTTCATTGTAATCTGCGAAGATTTAGAAGCCTATGAAATAGACAATCTATGCGTAACCGTAAACAAACAACTAGCTAAAGCAAATGCTAACAAGGACTACGTTCTAAAGTTAAGTATAGGTTATGCTAAGTATAATGATGCCGATTTGACTATCCAAGATTTTATCAACCTAGCAGATGAGCAACTTTACATGGTCAAAAAATCCAGAAAAAATTATTAAACATCAAATAGGGAAAAAATCAAGGGTACAGTTATTAAACTGTACCCTTTAATATTTATCACATAATATAGTTAGCCAGTCAAACCACTACGTTCAATACCTTCAACGAACTGTTTTTGTAAGAAACAATATAACACTAGTATAGGTGTTATAGATATTAAACAACCTGCTTCCATCCAAACAATCTTTTCACGAACGGATACTTGTGCAGTAGCACTATTAAATAGAGTAGTATTAAGAGTAGTATCTAAGTTTTTAAGCATTAGAGCAATAGTCTTGTTCTCAGTAAAGAATGATGTACTTACATAGTAATCGTTCCAGTACCAAACTACGCTAAATAGAAATACTATCAAAAAGCTAGATTTTGCATTAGGTACCATAATTTGAATGAAAGTTCTAAATGGAGCACAACCATCTAAATAAGCAGCGTCCTCCAACTCTTTAGGAAGTCCTTTAAAGAACTGTCTAAATATTAAAATCATCAAACCAGCACGGATACCGTTAGCCATCAAAGCTGGTAGATACATCGTCAATGGATTGTTAATTAAATTGATATCAGTACCCATAAAATATCTAAACTGGGTATATTGTGGAATTAATATAATCTGTTGAGGAACTAATATCATTAAGATAACTATTCCAAATAGAATATTTTTTCCTTTGAACTTAAATCTAGCGAAACCGTATCCAGTTATGGCACAAGTTACCACTTGAACTAGTGAACAACCAATATTTAGTAGCAAAGTATTAGTTAAAGTTTCACCGAACTTCATAGCTGAGGCAGTTTCCTTAATTACTGATAGTGTTAAATTTCTAGGTATCCACATTACAGTAGGGTCGTTCATATCAGATTGTAACCTAAATGCACATGATACCATAAATATCAACGGATACAATATTACAAAGCACAAACCAAATAAGATTAAAAATCTAAATACAGGCCAAACCTTTTCCATTATAGATTTATTTCTTAAATAAGTACGTTCTTCTTTGGTCATATACGCCTTATGAACCTTATCACTAACTTTAGCCTCAAACTTTTTATCACCCAAGGAATTTGAGCCAGGTATTGCCATTTAAAAACCCCTCCTTAATCTACTTCGTAGTAGATAAACTTATTAACGATAACAGTAATAATACCGACTGCAACCATTACTATAGCAAAATATGACCAAGCCATTGCAGCAGCCTCACCATACTTCCAGTCGGATTGAACTTCTAAAATTCTGTTCATAACAGAGTTAGAAGTATCAGTAAAGCTATCGATAATAGTAAATATCAAGTTTGCTAAAATCATAGGGGAAACGTAAGGGAAAGTAATCTTCCAGAAGTATTCCCAAGCAGTAGCACCTTCCATTTGAGCAGCCTCTTTAGCTGATACTGGAATGTTCTGTAATGCTGCTAAGAATATCAAAATTTGAATACCAGAGTTCCAAACCAAGCTAAAAATATCGGTAGTTATACTTTGAATAGTTTCAGTCACGGCATCGCTGATACCATATATACCAATAAACTCCATTAGTTCGCCTACTAAGTCTGTTTCAAACATGGTTGAAAATTGTGAAGCATCGCTACTACCACTAGAACTCATATCACCAGATATTATTGCGTATACTGGACCTGTTGCTATAATTACTGGTAGAAAGAATACTGCTCTAGCAAAGCCTCTACCCTTGAACTTTTGATTTAACATTACTGCTACAAACAATGAAAATATTATTATTAATGGAGTTTTAATAGCAGTATCTTTTAACACAGATACTAAGTACTTAGAATAGTTAGGGTCTACACCAAAAGCATATACATAGTTTTGAAATCCAGCCCAAGACTCTTGAACGCCTCCAGTTGCAGGAGTAACAGTTTCAAATGAATACTTTAAAGATGTAATAAGTGGTATTAAAAACCATTTAATAGTACCCACTAACCATAAAGCTATAAATCCATAACCATAGAGGCTTTTTCTTTTTTCATAAGGCATTTGAATACCTTTACTCTTCTTCATTACTTTGACCTCCTTCGATGGTTACATAGTCGGAGTATTTATACTCAGTGCCATTAAGTTTAATTGACATATCAGTAAGATTTACTTCTGTTTTAGTGCCGTTTGCATACTCAGTAAGAATAGTATCATCTACTTGCTTATAAGATGTTATATAAGAACCACTAACAGCATCTAAGATATTCTTTGCAAAAGCATACTGTTGAGATGCAGTATCTACCCAATGTTGATAGTTTGCATAGTAAAGATTATCATACTCAGTATCTTTTAGAGTGCTAGTTTCTTCATAAATCATATCGTAGCGAGGATTCATACCAGTTGCAATAGCCTGTAATAGTAGAGCATCACTATCAGCACTAGCATTTATAGGAGTAGTCGCCAATGGCATAATTCCGTGCATCACTAGTTGATAGAATGGAATATCTGAATCAAAGATATCGTAGCCACTAGAAGATAGTGGTATATCTGTAATGTGGTCTAAGTAAGGTAGAGTGTACTCATTAGCACCTATTCCCAAAACTGAACCTACTGAAGATTGTATGTTACTTAAACTTTCTGTCATAATGTTTTGAGTATCTTCCCTAGATAGTAGTTGTTTTCCATAGTCACCATATAGCAAAGATGTCATACTTCCAATGGATACGCCCTCTAGTTTTGCTGATGAGTAGTTTTTAGCAAGTTTAGAATATATCTCACTAAACGAACTTGGTGATAGTAATGAATAAGAATCTTTATTCTTATCTTGTTCACCGAAAGCTAAATCGTAGGAAAGAACTCTTGAATATGAACCAGAAACTCTAATGTTAGTATTTTGGAAAGTATAGTAACCTTGTCCAGATATAAAAGTATCGTTTTGTACTACTGGATATAGTTCTATATTGTTATCGCTTAGATACTTCTTTAAAGATTTAAAATCTCCACTACCACCCAAAGTGTTAGATGGACTAGCTTTAATATCAACTTGATTTTTAATACCAGCGTTAGTCCAATTATGATAGCTTACTACCATATTATCCGTGCCATTGCCCTTTAGCTGACTGATTATACTTTGAGCATCATCAAAAGATGTTATAGATGTCTTTAAAGTCATAGGTATACCACACACTGGAGTTAATTTTTCAACACCACCATATAAATCCACATACATATTAGATGCGTTTTCAGTTTCTTTTTGAGTAACTCCAACATCTGATAGCAAATAGTTTCTATAACATTCTGCGATATTAGTATAATCTAAATCTTTGTCAGCAAGTGGATAGTATCTAACTTCAATAGTATCTGTTTTGATACCACCCTTTTCAAACACCGTTAAAGGAGTAGTATCGCCACCCATGTAGTAAGTATCGGTACTGCGTAGAGTAAACTCAAAGTTACATATATTGTAACTGCTCTTGGATTGTATACTTACACTAGATTTTATACTAGCATTTGCATCACCTTGAACGGCTACAGCCATTAAACCGTTGCCATCATCTCTAACTATGCCATACATTGGAAAGTTTACTTGCTTAGTATATGCCGATGCCGTAGTTGGTACCATAGCAGTATCCGAGCCATAAATTTTGCTACTATAAGATTTTGAAAAAGTTTTACCATTATTAAAGTTTATCAAAGCACCAGAGCCATCTGGAATGACAAAATAGCCACCACAATCTTCTTGAGATACTGCACCAAAACTACCTAATAAGGTCATGGAAGTTAAAATTTGACCATCAGTATCGGAAGGATTATCCTCAACGATATCGGCAGTATTAACGACTACCTTTAAATAATCATCTTCAAGAGTATATTGCACTGGAATAGTAATTCCAGCCTTTTTGAACTTAAAAGTAATCTCAACGCCGTTGTCAATCATTTTATAAGTGGATTTTCCGTTCTTAGCCGAACGTTGATTAGATGTAGTTCTATCAGCAGGTTTACCGTATGTAAAACTCAAAGCAGATTTTAAATCTTGTCTTAGAGTATTTGTAGCATTTACATCACCCATAGCGTTTACAGGTGATGACCACCAAACAAATCCATTAGATTTGTTTTCAAGAGCAAGTAAATCTTCGTCATCTTCTTCGTTTTCATTGATGTATAGAGCAAAGTTACTATTTTCAGCCAACTTAGTCATAGATTTCAAAAGTTTAGCTTCATCTCTAGCGACAAAGTCCTCATCAACGGCATCGGCCTGATATTCTTCCTCACCTTGAGCATCTTCACCAGAAGTATCAACAGTAGTTTCAGTAGATGCTTCTTGTTCAGCATTAGTAATCATGTAAGCATTAACTGGCGATGTAGTCATCATTGAAAGCACTAATATGGTAACGATAACCTTTTTAAAACTTTTACTTTTCATAATTTAAAAATCACCAACCTTTCTATACTTTCAATCTGTAAGCTATTTCTGTATATACAGAGTACGCAAATACATACACTTGTTGGAACAATGATAGCAATAATACTAATAAGAATAGTATAATTAACATAGCAAATATAGTTAATATTATATCAAATATGGTTTTTAAAACACCAAATTGATGTACTGTCTTTATAGCCATAAACATTAGTATAATACTCCAAAGAGTTCCTATAACTTGTATAGCTTGCATGAATATATACTCATCACGCACCAAAAAGTGAGATAAAAATACGTTTATAAATACTTGTGCTATATATGGAATTAATGCGTATGCACTAAATATACATATATTTTTCAAAGTACCTTCGCCATCTAGTAGAGTACTTATAGCCCAGTTACCTATAACCCATGTTGCAAACAGTATTATACTTTGAACTATATATGGTATTACATTAAATAGCTTATCGTATACCACATAGAATTGAAAACCATACAATCTATCATAAGCCACCTGAGCCACAAAAAGTAGCAATACTATTATAAACGAATACTTTAATGAACCACCTTTTTTCCAACGCAAATCCTCGTAACCTTCAAAGGGATGCATTATGGTATGCTTTACCCATTCTTTTTTAGACAAATCCATCATATGCTGTTAATCCCCTTTCCCTTTTTAAACTTGGATTTTATTGCATTAATCAACATTTTAAATACAGTAGTATTCAATTTTTTTCTAAGGAACACATTAGCGATAGCAATAGCAATAAGTAGTATTATAACTGCGACTATCAAGCTAAAATGAGCGTCAATCCAATCTTGACGATAACCTTCAAAAGCTCTATTATAGCGTTTACCCGCATCGGCTAACTTAGAGTATTTCATAGCATCTTCATAGTCACCAGAGTTTAGTTTAGCACTAGCTATACCAATATAAGCGTTTCTGTAGTTACCATCACGTTTTAGGACTTCGTACCAAGGTTCAAGGGCTTCTTCATAATAGCCCTCGTTGTATAGGTCGGTAGCCTCATGAACTATAGAACCGAACTCTGTTTCTTGAAAGATAGTAATAGTATTTTTCAAGCTATCGACAACGTATAGATTAGTTCCCATGCTTTCCACAGCAGATACTTGTTTAAATGAACCTAACTGTTCACCAGTAGTACCTACAATAAACATTAGATTACATTCTGCATCAAATTGAAACACTCTACCAGTAGTTAAATCTAAACAATTTATATAACCATTGTCTGAAATATCTATATCGGTCATAGCTACCGTTTTAGTAGTTTGAGATGTAGTAGTATCATCACCCCAAAGAGCGTCAACGTTAGCGAATAGATTTTCACCCGCAGGATTTACCTTTTTAATAATATCGGTATTTTCGGATTGTGTACAAGTGTATATAAAGCCCTCACTATCTATATCGAAGTTATTAAAACCTATTGGAACGCTTTTAGAACGTCTAGCACGCATTTCATCAGTAGCGATTAAGTTCCACATATAGTTGCTAATAACTTCGGCAGTTTGTTTTACCTTGTTAGCACCATAAAATCCGACAAATTCGCCATCACTGTTGAACATTACAGCACCACTAGTAATATTGTTTACTACTACATATACATATCCAGCACTATCGACTAGCACCTTTTGAGGTAGAAAAGTCAACTCTTGAGCATACACTTCTGAAGTAGGTTTAGTAAACTCAGATATTATGTTACCATCCATATCAGACTTAATAACTCTAGCATTTTTATTATCAGCAATATACATAAATCCATTAGAACTATCCACAAATATTCCCAAAGGATTGTTTAAAGTAGTATCTTTGCCATCTAAACCTTTAAAGGTGTCATAAATTTTAGTTACGTTGTTAAACTGACTATCAAAGACTACTATTCTGTTGTTGCCACTATCGACCAAGTAGAAGTTATCGTTATCATCTTTAAAGATATCGTTAGGTGATGAAAAATGTTCTATGTCGAAATCTTCGCCTGAGATACTTCTTTCAGCCAAATATCCAGCTTGTGATGGAATTGCTTCACCCCAAGTATCATAGTTGTAGACCTCATAAGGTTCGTCGGCAAAGACGGTAAGCATCATATTACTAATAGCCAACGTACTAGCGATAAAACCAGTAAACAACTTTTTAAAACGTTTCTGCACTTAATAATTCACCCTTTCCGTAGTAAAATTAGTCTTTAATACCCGAATGAGCCATAGTTTCGATAACGTTCTTTTGTGCTATTACGAATATCAAAATAGGAGGTATTAACATAAACACTGCCGATGCCATAGCAACACCAGCTCTTGCTAGACCAGCCGCAGCAGCCTGTTGAACTACTGTAGGTAAAGTCTTTAAAGTTTCATCGTAAACTAATCCACCACCTGCGATGTTCCAAGCACCTTGGAATGCAAATATAATCAAAGTCATAAGAGCAGGTTTTTGGTTAGGCATTACTATTTTCCAACATATAGTAAACATATTAGCACCATCTACTTTAGCTGCCTCAATCATAGCATCTGGAACTTGTGTCATAGATTGACGCATTAAGAACAATCCCATAGGAGTTGCAATAGATGGAAGTATTAAAGCCCAATAAGTATCAATCATGCCAAGTTGAGCCATTACTATGTACTGCATGATGTATATAACATTACTTTGATATAATAACGATACTACTATTATAGAGTTAAGTATCTTGTTACCAGGGAATCTACACTTTGCAAGTACAAACGCCGCCATGGCAGATACAAAACAGTGACATACTGTAACCGTTATAGTTATAAATACACTATTGAATACATATCTTGAAAATGGAACCCATAAATCTCCAGCTACTTTAAACATATCTTTAAAGTTGTTTAAAGTAGGATTTAATGTATATAACTTAGGTGGGAATATAAAGAGTTCTTGAACTGGCTTTACAGACATTACTACTGCTAAATATATAGGTAATGCCATAAACAATCCTAATATAAGTAAGAATATAAAAATTCCAGTAGTACTACCTACTTTTGTACCAGCTTGTTTATTAGACTCTTTCATTTTTCGTGTATCAATCATTTAGAATAACTCCCTCCTTTAATCCAAGTACTTATTAAGAGCCGTACTTATAACTTTATTAGCTACATACATGGCTATAAACAATACCATACATATAGCAGAGGCGTATCCCATTTCATAACGAACCCAACCATAGTCATAAGCATGAGTCATTATAGTATGTGCAGCGTAGTCTGTACTTGGGAAACCTACCAAGTTTCTACCAACTATATCGGCAGTAAATGAAGATACTATCTGCATAACCGCAGCGAACATCAATTGTGGTCCCATAGATGGTATTGTAATATATATTAACTCTTGCCATCTATTTTTTATACCTTCAATAGCACCAGCCTCATATTGAGAACGGTCTATATTTTGGAAACCTGCTCTAAGAGCCAAGAAACCTGCACCTAAAGATATCCACATTTGAACTACTATTACTACACCTAAAATGTAAGTGGAATCTGTTAGCCATTGTATTGGCGATGTTATTATTCCTAAGTTAATAAGCATAGAGTTTAAATATCCATAAGAGTCACCACTAAAAATCAATTGCCACACGGTGTATACGTTTGCCATAGATGGTGCATAGAATATCAAAGTAAATATAGTCTTTAGCTTTGGGTGAAGTTCGTTAATCAACCAAGCCAGTAAAAAGCATAGAATGTAGCTTATAGGCCCTGTAAATATTGCAAATACTAGAGTTACTCTAATAGAACCTATAAATACTTTATCCGAAAGAAACAACGTGGTAAAGTTTGAAAGTCCTATAAACTTTGGAAACTGTACCATATTGAAGTCTGTAAAACCCATTGGCAAAGATAGGCACACGGGAACTATTGTAAATACAAAGAATAACGCCATAAATGGAATTAACATAAAATAACATTCCTTATTTTGCTTAACTTGAAGCCACATAATACGACGTTGTTCTTTTTTATCACGAACCCCAATCTTATCCTTTTCAATCAAAGTTATCCCTCCTAAATGAAATTTGTCGTTTTAGTCATCAAGTCCAAGATTTTCACGTTTTCTTGTAATTTCTGCATTGATATCTCTATTATACCACATTAGAGTATCACGTGGATTTTCTGCATTGTTTACAGTTTCTCTAAAAGCGTTCATAACGTTTCTAGTAACGGCATACGATGCTGGAATAATAGCTATCTCATTGAGTTCACTCTGTTGAGATTGTAAGGTAGCTAATTCACTAGAAGACCATGAAAGTTTAGTCAAAGCCTCAGTATTAGCAGTAGCATAACGTCCCATTTGACCCATCAAACCTTCTATGGAAGTTCCATACTCAACTTGAACGTCTGTAGATGAGAACCACTTTAAAAACTTCCAAGCATCTTCTTCGCTTGAAACCTTATTGAATATGATTCCACAAGTACCCATGGAGTTGGTTGCGTGTGAGATAGTACCATCTTCACGAACTGTACCAGGTATTACAGTCATATCCCAAAGACCGTTAATCTCTGGAGAGGCAACTGCTAGTTGATTGAAAAATGAATAGTTTTGAATTACTATTGGATATTCACCAGTTCTAAAACGGTTAAAAGCATCGTAAGTTTGTTCAAAGTCGTATTTAGTATAGAAGTCTGTCCACTGTTCAAAGGATTGTACAGCCTTTATATTATCAAAAGATGTAGCAGTTTGGTCATCGTTGTAGTAGTTTAGACCATTTTGTAACATCAAAGTAGCAAACGTATGACCAGCCTCAGTAGCTGCGGAAACGTTTACAGTAGGAGTGACCAAACCTACAGACATATAACTTCTTTGGAAGGCTGGTAGCATTTCAAGAAGTTCGTTCCAAGTTTCAGGAGCGTGGTCGAAACCTAACTCACTAAGAACGTCTTTACGATAGAACATCATAGGGAAATTTTGTTCCAAAGGAATACCATAACATTTGCCATCATAGGTATAAGGAACGGTAGCGTTTTCTTGGAAGTTGCTAGTTACTTCGTCGAAGTCGTCAAACTGAGATAAATCTGTTAAAAGACCTCTAACAGCCAAATTTACTGGAAGTTCACCAGCTGAGAACAACGATATATCTGGACCTTTACCTGCTAGAGTAGCCTCTACTAGAGTTCCTTGCACTAGATTTACCGCTACTGGTATGCCAGTTTCTGGAATAAATTCCGATTCTACTAACTCTTTAACTACTTGTGCTTGGTCACGACCTAAACCTACCCAAACTGTTATAGCGTCATTACTAGATGTATCGGAAAGCACATTATAGTCATCTGTAAACGAACCTACAAAAGATTTAAAATTAAAAGATGCCGATTTGAAAAAGTTTTCTTTAGTAGAAGTAAAATCTTGGTCAGCAGATGCCAACTCTATGTAGTCTATTTCAAGGGGTTGTTCACGATAATCTCTCATCCAAGAAGATATTGCAGTAACATTATCTTTAATTTGCGATAGATAGTTAGGAATTTGTAAAGGTTTTTCAACACACTTATCAAGAATAACGGTCATCTGTTCTAGTGTAGATGCCTCCGAACCCTCCGAATGTGAAAGAGATTCAATATTAGCTTGAATATCCTTTAAAGATTGTGATATTTCCTCAAAAGTTGGAACTAAATCTGGGATTTTAGTATGTACATAGTAGTCAGTATACTTATCTGGATTAGGGCTAGTAATCATTAAGATTTGTCTGTAATAGTTGTTAATTTTAAGAACTATATCGTCTAATTGACGCATGGAGTCACCAATTTCACCAGGGATAACTTCCATAGCCAACTCGTGAGTGCCTTTAGTTAGATATACATATGTATCATTGCCATCTTCGTCTTGTGGAGTAACTACGCTCCAATCGGTACTATAGTAGAACTTAACTTGATTTAATTCCTCACAAGGAACTTTACCATCTATATAAATGCGTCTGTTAGAGTAGAAACCACGCATTTCTTGTTGTCTAGATTTAATACCAAGTTTGTACCAACCATCATTTTCGACATTAACTTCCCATGTTATCGTTTGCAAAGCTTGTGACCAAGTAGCATCACCGATAGTGTTGTACATCTGTTTAACTGGGTCAGATGGAGATACTAAGTAACTATCCTTATCGTAAGTAGGATAAAGTGTAGAGTTGGATTTATACTTAGCCTTTTCGCCCTCTACACGAATTAATGTAGATGGTGTGCTTTCTACTGTAACAGAAGTATCTATACTAGATATATAATCTTGGTAAGTGTCAACGTTTACAGGATTATGAAACTTAAGATATTCAATACATAAATCAGCCCTAGTACCATCTAAAGTTATGGTATGAGAACCCTTTTCTAAATAAAAGATAAGAGGGTCATTAAATAGTCCGTCAACATCTTTAATATCAGTAACTTGCCACATACCCTGTTGAACTTGCGATGGTCTTACTTGATTTCCTTTAGCATCTTCTTTAATATCTTCCTCATTAATCCAAACCTTATTAAGTTGAACTCTATCGGCAGTACTATAAGGCACTTCTCCGTCTAACTTTACAGAGAGTTCTATAGTATTAGAATTAGATACTATATTATAATAAGACATCTCTAAACAGTAGATACCACTTTCCTCGACATTAAAGTTATAAGTAACCGAACCTTCTAAGCTATTCCAAATTAGGACATCATTAGAAGAGCCTTCATATTTACCAGTAGAAAAATCTCCATTTTCTGCGGTAGTGTAATCTGTTCCATTGATAAAAATTTCTTTATTTGGACGTGTTTGAGTTGAATATTTGTCATAATAGTCGCTATAGGTAGTCTGTTCAACGTATAACCCTTGATTACCTTCAGTATCCAAGCTAGTAGCAACAGCCATATCTGAAGAACCAACAGTTACATCTTCTGCCCGAATTGGTAAACTACGATAAGCAAAAGTAGTAGAAATGAAACATAAAGAAACTATCATTGCAACTATTCTTTTTCTAACCATATTTTTTCCACCTTTCTAAAAATTAATATAGAATAAACTAATCAACTCGTGTTCTATAATAGGCAAAACACACCTATATTTATAGAAATCAATATTCCTCTTATCATTATAACTAAATAACGTGTCATTGTCAAGATACAATAATTTACTTTTGAAGATAACAGAGTCATTTGTTTATAGTATACAAATAAGCAGTATATTATTTGTGTAACTTTATAATTTGTTTTGATATTAAAAATATCTTGCAAAAGTTATAAAATTATGATACAATTAAGAAGTAATTTATTTTAAACATCTAAATTTAATGTTTAAGTAAAATATATATTACTATAGGAGATTTTTTTATTATGATAGTTATAGGTTGTGACCACGCTGGATATCCATTAAAAGTTGAAATTGTTAAATATCTTACTGAAAATGGTATCGATTTTGTGGACGTTGGTTGTAATGGTGAGTCTTGCGACTATCCTATTATAGCTAAATCACTTTGCGATAAGGTTACTGAAGATATATCTAACAATACAGGTATACTAGTGTGTGGTACTGGCGTTGGAATGTCTATATGTGCAAACAAAGTAAAAGGAATTCGTGCTTGTGTATGTTCCGATTACTTTTCAGCTAAGTACACTCGTATACACAATGACGCTAACGTTTTATGTCTTGGTGCTAGAGTAATTGGCGTAGGTACTGCCATAGAGTTAGTCGATGTATTTCTTAATACTCAGTTTGAAAAAGGTGGTCGTCATCAAAGACGTGTTGACCTTATATCTAAGTTGGAAGATTAATATTATTATATAGGAGTGATTTTTTTATGAATATGAAAAATGTACACGTTATTGAACACCCTCTAGTTCAACACAAAATTTCTTTAATGAGGGACGCTAATACTGGCTCTAAAGAGTTTAGAGAGTTAGTATCTGAAACTGCTATGTTAATGTCTTATGAAGCTACTAGAGATTTACCTCTAAAGGAAGTAGAGATTAAAGCTCCTAGACACTATACTAAGTCTAAAGTAATATCTGGTTACAAGATGGCTTTAATTCCTATACTCCGTGGAGGTCTACCTATGGCAGAAGGAATATCCAAATTAATTCCTACTGTTAAGATAGGTCACGTTGGTGCTTTTAGAGAACCATCTACTGGCGAAACTGTTAAGTATTACGCTAAGTTCCCTGCAGATATACAAGAACGTCACGCAATAATAGTAGATACTATGCTTGCTACTGGTGGTGCAGGTGTATTAACTGCTAACGAACTTAAAAAATCTGGTGTTAAGGATATTAAGTATATGTGCTTAATAGCCTCCCCTGAAGGCTTAGAGGCTCTAACTTCTGCTCACCCAGACGTTGAAATATACTGCTGTTGTATAGATAAGGGTCTTGACGATGATAACTATATCGTTCCAGGTCTTGGCGATGCAGGTGACAGAATTTTTGGTACTAAGTAATATGTTTAATACTTAAAATCGGTGATGGCTATAGCTATAGCCATCTCACTCCGATTTAACAAGGAGGTTTTTTATTATGTGTGGTGTAGTAGGTTACGTTGGCGACAAAGATTGTACAGATGTACTTATAAACGCACTATCCAAATTAGAGTACAGAGGTTATGACTCTGCTGGTATTGCCGTATTTGAAAAAAATAAAATAGTAGTTGAAAAATGTCAAGGTAAGTTAACAAACCTAATAGACAAAATAAATTCTGAACACAAACCAATTGGACATTGTGGCATAGGTCACACTAGATGGGCTACTCATGGTGAACCATCTGATATTAATTCCCACCCACACGGTAACAAAAGAGTTACTATAGTTCACAATGGAATTATTGAAAACTATCGCCAAATTAAAGATTTCTTATCTAATGAGGGTTACTCCTTTGAAAGTCAAACTGATACCGAAATAGTAGCTAAACTATTAGACTACTACTATGATGGCAACCCATTAGATACTATTATTAAAGTAATTGGTGAGATTAAAGGTTCTTATGCGTTGGGTATAATCTTTAGAGATTTCCCAGATACTGTATTCGCAGTTAGAAAAGATAGTCCTTTAATAGTAGGTCTTGGCGAAAATGAAAACTTTATCGCCTCCGATGTTCCTGCTATACTAAAATATACTAAAAAGTATAATCTGCTTGAACAGAATGAAATCGCAGTTATAAAAAAAGATGCTGTTAAAATCTATGATATTCACCAAAACTTAATCGAAAAAGAAGTTATGGTAGCAAATTGGGATATCAATGCTGCTGAAAAGTGTGGCTATGAACACTTTATGCTTAAAGAAATCCATGAACAACCTACCGCTATAAATAATACTATATCTCCTAGAATTATTGATGATATGCCTAACTTGGAAGAATGTGGCATAACTGTAGATACTCTTAAAGGTGTAAATCAACTATTTATAGTAGCTTGTGGTACTGCTATGCACGCTGGTATAGTCGGCAAGTACGTCATTGAGGATTTAGCTAGAGTTCCCGTAACTGTAGATATGGCATCAGAATTTATATATAGAAATCCTATTATAAATCCTAACGATTTAGTCATACTAATATCTCAATCGGGAGAAACTGCCGATACTAAATCTGCATTAAAACTTGCTAAGGAACGTGGTGCGAAAACTCTATCGATAGTAAACGTAGTAGGTTCTTCTATTGCTCGTGAAAGCGATATGGTTATATATACTCATGCAGGTCCAGAGATTTCTGTAGCATCTACAAAGGCTTATTCTGTTCAACTTTCTATAATGTATCTATTTGCATTTGAACTAGCCTACGCCAAAGAAAAGATATCACTTGATACTTGCAAGGAATATACATCTAAACTTTTAGATATTCCTAACTTAGTTACTCAAACTTTAGAACATAAGGATATCTGTCAAAAGGTTGCATCTAAGATTATGAATGCTACTAGTCTATTATATATAGGTCGTGGCTTGGATTACGCTCTAAGTATGGAAGGCTCTTTAAAATTAAAAGAGATTTCTTATATTCATTCTGAGGCTTACGCATCTGGTGAGTTAAAACATGGTACTATATCTTTAGTAGATGAGGAAATGCCAGTAATTGCAGTAGCTACTCAAGATAAACTTTTTGCTAAAACTATTAGTAATATCAAGGAAGTAAAAGCCCGTGGGGCAAAAGTAATTCTAGTATGTAAGGAAAACGCTAATGTAGATAGCGACGTTGCCGACTATATCATTAAAATTCCTGTTACTGATAACATTCTAATGCCTATGATTACTACAGTTCCACTTCAATTGATTGCTTATTATACTGCAGTTCATAGAGGCAACAACGTTGACCAACCTCGTAACTTAGCGAAATCTGTTACTGTTGAATAGTTTATAAATATAAACATTATAAAAAACTCCACTAAATATCAGTGGAGTTTTAATTTTTATCTATTATTAGATTTTAAATCTTTTTCAGCCTTAGTAGGTTGTAAATACAATGCTTGTAAATCTTGTGGAGTTTGTGGCTCAAGATTTCTAGCAATCTCGCAAAGACTACTTGCAGATTGCAACCTATCTTTAACACTAGCTAACGCTACATTGGATTTAAACTCATAAGAACTATAAAAATCTTCTGCACCATCGCCAACTAATATGATATTTTTATCAATATTAGATAGCTTTTCAAAAAGCATCGATTTTTCTAAAATACAATCATCACTATAGCGTGTAATAGATTTCATATCGCTTTGGAACAATCCACAATATACCAAATCTAAACGAGCCTTCATAATAGAACATATTACACCATCAAATCCGAATACATTGTAAGCCAAACTTTCTAATGTAGATATTCCGTTACAACCGATATTCAATGCAAAACACATTGCTTTTACTCCAGATATGCCTATTCTTAAACCAGTATAAGAACCTGGGCCACATGATACTACTATTCTATTAACATCTTGAAGTGTTTTTCCGACACTCTCAAGAAGTTTTTTACACATAGGCATAATTATCTGCGAATGAGTTAAAGTAGTATACACACTATTTTCAGCTAATAGAACATCATCTTGCATTAGCGATACTGATGCCATCTTTCCTGAAGTATCTATTCCTAAGATTAACAAAATCTATCACCACCATTTACAGTAATCTTTCTGGTACTGTCGTCCAGACGTTCAATAGATATCTTTATAGTACTATCGTTAAAGATTTCCTCAACGTTTTCTGACCATTCAATAATAGACACACTATCTTCAAGTGGATAGTCAAAGAAACCTATACTTTCTAAGCCGTCAATACCGTTAATTCTATACATATCAAAGTGATACACATTTATATTATCGCCTCTATACTCATTGGATAGCGTAAAAGTAGGTGAAAACACATCATCTTTAAGACCTAATCCCATGACTATGCCTCTAGTAAGAGTAGTTTTTCCCATACCCAAACCACCAATATAGGCAATCATATCGCCCTTTTTAAGTTTAGAACCTATATACTTACCGAACTCTATGCTTTCTTCAGCAGAATGAGTTATCTTTTCCATGAACCATCGCCACCTTAGAATAGACCAGTAATATTACCATTATTGTCGCAATCTATAACCATGGCAGTAGGTTTTTTGCCTAAACCTGGCATAGTCATTACATCGCCAGTTAGAGCAACCACGAAACCTGCTCCAGCAGATAGCTTAACATCTCTAACGGTTATTGTGAAGTTTTGAGGTCTACCCAACTTAGTAGGGTCATCGGAAAGTGAGTACTGAGTCTTTGCCATACACACTGGAATGTTATCAAAGCCAATCTTTTCAATTTCCGCAATAGATTTTTCAGCCTGTTTAGTAAAAGTAACGCCATCAGCACGATATATCTCTTTAGCTATAGTGTTTAGCTTATCTTTAATAGATAAATTTACATCATATATTGGTGCAAAGTTAGATGGCTCATTTTCGATAGTTTCTAATACCTTATTAGCTAAATCAAGACCACCTTCGCCACCCTTAGTGAATACTTCAGCTAAAGATACCTTAACATTTAAGCTATCGCATAGTTGTTGAATGTATTCAATTTCGGCAGTAGTATCGGTGTGGAACTTATTTATAGCTACTACTACTGGAACTCCAAACTTCTTCATATTTTCAATATGAGTTACTAAGTTAATACTACCATCTTTAAGAGCCTGTAAGTTCTCATTGGATAGTTCAGCCTTTGGAACTCCACCGTTATACTTTAACGCTCTAATAGTGGCAACTATTACTGTACAAGATGGCTTTAAATCTGCAAAGCGACATTTAATATCAAAGAACTTTTCAGCACCCAAATCCGAGCCGAAACCTGCTTCAGTTATGCAGTAGTCACCTAGTTTTAAAGCCAATCTAGTAGCTCTAACTGAGTTGCAACCATGAGCTATATTTGCAAATGGTCCTCCGTGAATAAATGCAGGATTACCCTCTAGTGTTTGTACTAAGTTTGGCTTAAGAGCATCTTTCATTAGAGCAACCATAGAACCACATACTCCAAGTTGCTTTGCATATACTGGATTTCCGTCCAAATCGTAAGCTACTAAAATCTTTTCAAATCTAGCCTTAAGGTCATCAAGGTCTTTAGCTAGACAGAGTATAGCCATAATCTCAGATGCTACTGTAATTTGGAAACCATCTTCACGAGGAACACCGTTTATTTTTCCACCAAGACCTACTATAATATTTCTTAAAGCACGGTCATTCATATCCATGCAACGCTTGAATAGTATGCGTCTTTGGTCTATGCGTAGTTCGTTGCCCTGTTGCATATGATTATCTATAACTGCACATAGTAGATTGTTAGCAGCAGTTATTGCGTGCATATCACCAGTAAAGTGTAGGTTTATATCTTCCATCGGAACTACTTGAGAATATCCACCACCTGCGGCACCACCTTTAATGCCAAATACCGGTCCTAATGATGGCTCTCTTAAAGCTACTATAGATTTCTTTCCTAATCTGCCCATGGCTTGTTGCAAACCTACAGATATAGTAGTCTTACCCTCACCCGCTGGTGTTGGGTTGATAGCAGTTACTAAGATTAACTTACCATCAGGATTATTCTCAACCTTTTTTAGTAGATTTTCCGATACTTTAGCTTTATAATGTCCATACTGTTCTATATCTTCATAATCTATTCCTATTTCCCTAGCTATATCTACAATAGGTTTCATTTTGCACCCTTGTGCGATTTCTATATCAGTCAACATAAAAAAACTCCTTTTCAGCGTGATAAAGATATTATACACTATATTAAAGACAAATTCAAGTGATATTCCATTTTAGAATGGCAAAAAAATTACAATATAGTTCCTCCACCAAGAACGAACTCCCCTTGATACATAACTACAGCTTGACCTTTTGTGATGGCTCTTTGTGGAGTATCAAAGATTACTTTTATCTTTCCATCATCTAATGGATACACTGTCGCTGACTGTTCTACTTGATTATATCTAGTCTTAGCCATAACTTTAAGAGGTTCTGTCAACTTTTCAATAGATATAAAGTTTACATTATCAGCAATCAATTCCGATTTAAAGAGTTCTTCATTAGTACCCAAAGTTACGGTATTATCTAAGGAATTTTTATCTATAACGAACATAGGTTTACCAAAGGTAACTCCAAGGCCCTTTCTTTGACCTATAGTATAGTTTATAATACCTTGATGTTCTCCTAAGATGTTACCTTTAGTATCTATAAAGTTTCCTTTAGGAGAGGTATATCCTTGTTTGTTTATAAACTCCACATACTTTCCACTAGGAACAAAGCATATATCTTGACTATCGGGTTTTCTAGCGTTGATTAAGTCGTTATCTTGAGCAATTTGACGAACGGTATCCTTATCATAGTTAGACAGTGGAAACAAAGTTCTAGCCAATTGATACTGCGTTAGATTATACAATACATATGTTTGGTCTTTGTGTCTATCTGCTGGACGCTTTAAAAGATATCTACCAGTAGTATCATCTTTTATTATGTGAGCGTAATGTCCAGTAGCTATATAGTCATATCCTAGAGTTTCAGCACGTCTAAGCATTGCATCAAACTTGATATGTTTATTACATTCAATACAAGGGTTAGGAGTTCCACCATGGATATAACTATCCACAAAGTTATCCATAACCGATTTTTTAAAGTAATCTTTAAAGTTAAAAACAACGTGTTCAATGCCTATTTTATAGGCGACACGTCTAGCGTCATCGACATCATCTAAAGAGCAACAAGTTCTTTTAGCGTCCTCCGATAGAACTATGTCATCATTGGAGAAAAGTTTTAGAGTAACACCCATGACATCGTAACCTTGATTTTTTAGCAGTAATGCCGTAACAGAACTATCTACGCCACCAGACATTCCTACCATTACTTTTTTATTCATAATAAGCACCTCTTAAAAAGATTTTTTTACATAGATTAAAAAATCGTTAATAGATTGAAAAGATAAATCACATAGATTTTCAATACTTTGCCAATCGCTATTGTTAGATTTATCCCAAATGGCTATCGTAAAAAATCCGTGATTTTTAGCAGTTTCCAAACAATAAAGACTATCTTCAACCACTGCAACACTTTTGGGAGATAGTTTTAAATTTTCAGCACATTTGAAAAATATATTTGGGAACTCTTTACCCTTGCCGATTTCCGAACACGTTTCAAGAAATTTAATTCTATTGATTAAATTCAATCTAGTTAAACATGAAGTAGCTAAACTTCTATAAGTAGCCGTAGCCACTCCATATGGAATATTTTTACTATCAAGATAGTCTAAAAGGTTAGATACTCCCTCTTTTAATGGAATAGTATTCTTATAATTTTCAGCAACAATCTGTTCAATGCGATTTATAATCTGTTGTTGGGATATTTTTAAGTTAAAAGTATCAATAAAGTATCTTGAAGATTGCTCAACTGTCATTTTTTTTACTATTTCCGATATGTTATCTGGAGGAGTTACACCATTTTCTGATAAAAATATTCTATCCACATTGTACCATAAAGGCATACTATCTATTAGAGTGCCATCTAAGTCGAAGATGTACCCCTTAATATTGGATATATCAAAAATAAAAATCACCACCATTTTTAAATAATTATATCATATTAGTACGAATAATGCAAACTTTCTTGACTTTTTCCAATCTTTATGTTAATATTTTAGTATATTAAATTAAGAAGGTGTTATTTTTGGAAATTTTAAAAAAAGCAATCTACGGAGTACTAGCCTTAACCTTGATATCTATACCTATTGCAAACCATGGTATATTAGATACTTCTGCTTTGAGTTCTGCAACTATTGGAATTGAAAATTTTTCATATAGTGGTAAATGTGGCGAAAATTTAACCTACTCATTCGATACAGATACTAAAACTCTAACTATTAGTGGTACTGGCGATATGTTCGGTTTTAAACAGTACAACAAACAACCTTGGAACGGCTATCAAAAAGATATTCAAAAGATTGTAATAGAAGATGGTGTTACATCTATAGGTGACCACGCTTTCTGTTCGTTAGTAAACTTAACAGATATTTCAATTCCTGAAAGTGTTACATCTATAGGTGATATATCTTTTAGTAATATTGGCTTAACAGAAATACATATACCATCAAAAGTAAATGATTTACAACGTTCTATATTTGGTAACAACAAGACTTTAAAGATAATAGTTAGTGAAGATAGTCTATACTATACTACCATTGATGACGTTATTTACTCTAAAGATATGTCCGAATTGGTTATATATCCCGATTGGAAAGATGATAAATCTTTTACAGTTCCAGATGGCGTTACTACCCTAAAAGATGGCTGTTTCTTTAGCAATGGATATCTACAAGAATTAATCTTATCCGATACCGTTACAGATATTGGAAAATCTAGTATCAGTTTTTGTATAAAACTAAAGTCTTTAAAACTATCTAGTGGTTTAAAGACTATCCATACTGGAAATTTCGCAAATATGAAAAATTTACAGGTTGTAACCATTCCAGAAGGTGTTACAACTATAGAATCTATGAACTTTTTTGGTTGTGACTATCAAATGGTTGTACAGTTGCCAAGCACTCTAACAGATATTAGTGAAAACTGTTTCTATACATCTAAAAACGAACACTTTACTTTAGTTGCTCCAAAGGATTCATATGCGTGGAAATACGCCACCGATAACAACATCAACATAACCGACAGCATGGATAATGTCACTATATATGAATTTGGAGATATAAACGCAGACCAAAATATCGACTATTTAGACGTTCTACTAATGAAAAAGTATCTTTTAGGTATGGATACTACTAAAAACGTTCTAGCAGATGCTAACAAAGACGGCAAGTACAATATTTTGGATTTATTACAAATAAAATCTACTGCTATTAAATAGTGCAATTCAATATATACCCTATTGGAACAATGTATATTGTTCCAATTTTTTTATGTGAAAAAGGTTGAAAAAATTCGCTATGTATGATATACTATTATTGATTATTACTATCTTTTGAAAGGATTGATTATTTCTAGCTATGAAATTGATATCGGTAGTAGTGCCTTGCTACAATGAACAAGAAGTTCTACCACTATTCTATGATAAGATTACTGAAATCATGGGTGGTATGGTTCAAAAGTATGGCATAGATTACGAACTAATGTTCGTAGATGATGGCTCTAAAGATAAGACTTTGGAAAAGTTTAGAGAACTATCACAAAAAGACAATAGAGTAAGATTTATCTCTTTTTCAAGAAACTTCGGAAAAGAAGCTGGTATGTATGCAGGTTTAAAGAACTCTAAAGGTGACTACGTCGTAGTATTAGATGCAGATTTACAACACCCTCCAGAATTTATTCCTAAAATGTACGAATTTGTTAAAGATGGTCAGTTCGATTGTGCTACCACTAGACGTGTTAGTCGTAAAGGTGAATCTCCTGTACGTTCTTGGTTTGCTAGATTGTTCTACAAAATTATGAATAAAATCTCACAAACTGAAATTGTAGACGGTGCTCAAGATTTCCGTTTTATGACTCGTCACATGGTCGATAGTATTCTATCTATGTCCGAATATAATAGATTTTCTAAAGGTATATTCTCTTGGGTCGGATTTAAAACTAAATATATAGAGTACGAAAATGTCGAACGTGTAGCAGGAACGACCTCTTGGTCTTTTATGAACCTATTTAAATACTCTTTAGAGGGTATTATGGCATTTTCAACATTTCCGTTATCATTATCCATATTTTTTGGAATACTGTTCTGTATCATATCGCTACTAATGTTGATAATATTCGGTATAGTAGGCTTTGGAACAACTTCAGGAGTTCTAACGGGAGCTTTCTTTATTGGTGGAATAGTTCTATTATGTATGGGTATAAATGGAATGTATCTAGCAAAAACCTACTTGGAAGTTAAAAACAGACCTATCTATATAGTTCGTGAAACTGAAAAGGGTGTTGTTGAAAGATAATCTTTTTATATACGGAACGTCTAAAGTATAGCGTTCCGTATAATATTGCTTGGATTGGTGATTTCTTTACATGAGTATTGATAAGTTAAAAAAATATAAGGTGATATTTTGCTCTATTTTGGGAACTCTAATAGTAGGCTCTCAATTTGGAGATAGTATGTATATATCTAAACATATGGATAAAACTCATATAACCTATGATATAAATAACAATGAAGTAGTAAACAGTTACTTTAATAACTCTATATTTTTGGTTAAAACTGCTAGAGGCTACTACGGTATAGTCAATGCTAATGGCAGAGATATTATCGCTCCAGTTTGGAACAGTATAGAAGTTTTATCGGAAAATAGATTTATAGTCGGTAGAGTTTTAAACAGTGCATCGGTATCGGTAGGCATTTTAGATGACTATGAAAATGTTATCGTGCCAATGTTGTTCAATAGCATATCACAAGAAAATGAGTTCTTTAGAGTAGGTACTCTAAACGAAAACGGCAAAAAAATATTCTTTGATGCCTATGGAAACATTCAACTGTATCAAGATTGGGACAGCTACGAAATTGATAATAACTCTGCTAAAGTGAAAAAAGACAACATAACTGCCATTATAACTGCTACTGAAGATGGTAAATGTTCATACTCATCGATATACATACCATCTAATATACTAGATAAAGACTTTTCTGTTACCATTAAAAATCCTATTTCAGATGGTACTTCTGTATTAAATGATTATCAAAACATTGTTAAAAATCTATCCATATATTGTGAGGCCATATTCAATTCCGATACCGATAGCATTAGAAAGATTACCAATGCCAAATATTATAACTCATTAATATCCAATATGTTGCCTAACTGTAAGTTGAACCATATAAGTAACGTATCGGTGTACGGAAAAAGTAGTCCCGATTTAGATGGTGCAATATTATATACGGCTGAAATTAAATTAGCATATATATCCAAAAATTCCATGATTGAAAATCCTAAAACTCAAGAAATGGATACCATTCTACTAAAGTTGAACTTCTTTAGGGACCAAGATGGCTCTATAATATTGAGTTCTGCTGAAAAAATTCTAACCGATACAGACGATACACCATTTACAGAAACTACTACAAGTTCTTATGATAGTGCAGAATATCAATAGGTATACAAAAAGAACGCCTATATTAAGACGTTCTTTTTATAATATACTAATATTTAACTACTTGGATATAATTTCAAGAGTATCTCTAGCAATTAGTAACTCCTCATTAGTAGGAACTACCCAAAGTTGAACCTTAGAGTCATCTGTAGAGAACTTACCAAATTCACCATGAGTCATCTTAGCATTTAAATCTCTATCGAACTTAATGCCTAAGTTTTCAAGATTTGCTAGTGCCTCTGCTCTAACTTCTGGAGCGTTTTCGCCGATACCACCAGTAAATAGAATAACATCTGCACCGTTCATAACTGCCATAAATGAACCTATATACTTTTTAATCTCATAAGCTAACATTTCGGAAGTTATTTCTGCTCTATGATTATGTTCATGTCTAGCCTTAGTGATATCTCTGTTATCGCTAGATATACCAGAAACACCTATAAATCCTGACTTCTTATTTAGATAGTCACTAGTTTCCTTAGGAGATAGTCCCATCTTTTCTTGTAGATATGTTACGGCAGAAGCATCGATAGAACCGCATCTAGTACCCATAATTAAGCCATCAAGTGGAGTAAAGCCCATAGTAGTATCTATAGATTTACCATCTTCAATAGCTGTAATAGATGAACCATTTCCTAAGTGACAAGATATAATCTTTAAATCCTTAACATCTTTGCCCATAAGTTCAGCTATTTTTTGGGAAACAAATCTATGAGAAGTACCGTGGAAACCATACTTTCTAATCTTAAACTTTTCGTAACATTCGTATGGTAGAGCGTACATATAAGCCTTTTCTGGCATAGTTTGATGGAATGAAGTATCAAATACTACTACTTGAGGTACGTTTGATGGTAAAACACTCTTACAAGCATTTAAAGCTAACACATGAGCATGGTTATGTACTGGAGCAAGTTCTGCAAGTTCATCAATTTTAGCGATAACCTCATCAGTAGCTATACAAGTTTTAGTAAAAACTTCAGCACCTTGTACTACTCTATGACCTACTGCTAATATTTCGTTCATACTTTCAATAACCTTAGTATCGCCAGTAGTAAGAGCCTTAATTAGTTCATTAAAAGCCTCAGTATGAGTTGGGAAGTCAACATCTTTTTCAAGAGTTACACCGTTAGCATTTTTATATGAGATATGTCCATCGATACCAATTCTATCGCAGTTACCCTTTGCGATAACTTTTTCATCGTCCATATCGATAAGTTGATACTTCAATGAGGAACTTCCTGCATTGATTACTAATATTCTCTTCATGTTAATCTAAATCCTTTCATAAATGATTAAATATATAATTATAATATTATTATATATCTAATTCAGACAAATTTCAAGCATTTTTTTATTTTAAGGAGCTTTTATATGAAAATTGGTGGAATTATAGCAGAATACAATCCATTTCACAATGGGCATAGATATCAAATAGAACAGTTTAAACTTAAACATAATATAACTCACTTGGTTGTGGTTATGAGTGGTAACTTTGTTCAACGTGGAGATGTCGCCATTATAGATAAGTTTAAACGCTCTAAGATGGCTATTCAAGGTGGTGCAGATTTAATACTTGAACTTCCTGTATGTTATGCACTATCCACGGCAGAATACTTTGCTTTAGGTGGAATATATCTATTAAATTCACTAGGTTGTGTGGATACTCTATCTTTTGGAAGTAGTTCCGATATAGATACTCTAACTAAGATATCTAAACTATCCAATGAACTTCGCAACTCTAATGAAGTTCTTGAACTAATGAATAATGGTCTTACGTTTCCAAACGCCTTAGCTAAGGTTGTATCTACACTAAACTATGATTACTCTAATGTACTAGGCGAACCTAACAACGTCCTCGGCTTAGAATACATTCGGGCATTAAACAGATTACATTCTAACATAGAACCTACTACTCTAGTTAGAAAGAACGTTCAACATAATTCAACTGCTCCTTTGGATAACTTTGCTAGTGCATCTTACATTAGAAACGAAATATTAAAAGGTTCAAACGTTTCAAGGTTAATGCCCAACTACGATATAATCACTAGTAACGATATCCATAGCATTGAAAATTTAGAAAAAGTTATCTTATATAAGTTAAGATGTGCCTCTATTGAGGAACTTCAATCAACTTTTGATGTTTCTCATGGCTTGGAATACAGAATACTTCAAGCTACAAAGAAATCCACAAGTTTAAACGATTTACTATTTAATATCAAGTCTAAAAGATACACTCTAGCCCGTATTAGAAGAATTATCTTAAACGTTCTGCTAGGCATAACTAAACAAGATATATCTACAATGCCCCCATACGCTAGAATATTAGCCATGAATACTAAAGGTACTGAAATTTTATCTATTGCCAAAAAAAGAGCAAGTATTCCAATAGGAACATCTTTAGCAAAGTTAGAAAAAATATCTACAGAGTGCAAAAAGTTTGCTACTTTAGAAAGTAAATCTACAGATATTTATGAACTATCTAGTAATAAGAGTATTCCATGTGGCACGGATTATACTCACAAAATAATTCTTAAGTAATTATAATTCATCGAAATATTGACCATTTTCAAACTCTTTATCAGTAAGAGTATGTACTTTTTTAATAATAATTTTTGTTTCTTTAAAAGAGTATCTTTCATAATAACAAACGGCTGTTTTTTTGTATCCTGACTTTTTTTGCCACTTCCAAAAAGCAATATCTTCATGAGCTGTTTGCCAAGTAATAGCATCTATTTCTTGTTGCCAAAATTCTAATGAATATTCATCATCGGTTGTAGGTTTTGGTGGATAAATTGGTTTAGTTTTTCGTGGATACAATCTGCAAACTATGTGCAAATCTGGACTATATTTTTTGCCATAATCATTAGGAGTATCATTATCGTGTTTAACAATATCTATCCAGTAGCCTTTTGTGTTTATTTTTTTTACTACATCACGAATAATATACACTCCTAATGCCTCATTAGAGTGGACATAATCTTTATATCCCTTGTATTTTTTATTTAATTCTTCTATCACCCTTTTTTTGATATCCTTTTTTGAATCTTTTGGAGATTTTTCAACTTTTTGTGAGTTTTTCTTTTCTTGATTTTTGTTCATATTCATAGTAACAAATCCTTTCGTAATTAAAATTAATAAAAAAAGCCAATCAACATTAAAAAACATTAGACAACAACTAATAGTGGATTTTATAATAAAAAACACTACATACTAATGTATTTTAATATCGATTGGCTATACATATCCTTATGAATACACATAGAATTAAAATACTGCTTTTTGCAAATAAACTTGATAGTTTATCATAATTTTAATGCAATCATATATTATATTATTATTGTATCATAAAAAAAATAATTTGTCAATACATATTTTAAAAAAATTATAGGTTAAATAAACTCATTATATACATAATTCGTAAAAAAGTAAGAAATATTCTTGTTGATTTTCTTAATAAAAAAGGAACGTTTTTTTAAAGCGTTCCTTTAATTAATAATTAACAGAAGTATATATCACCATCATATATATACCAATCGCCATTGTACTTTATGACTACTACGGAAAGTTCCTCTGTACTATTACCAGTTTTGCCCTTATACTTCATGGATACAGTCAACTTATAACCCTTTTTAATTTTAACTTCCGAACCATCGGTACATAAGGAAGTGGCATCTTTAGAGTACTGACTAAGTTCCTCTTTAGATAGCTTAGTTCTATCTAAGACTTTGCAAGTTGCCTTGAAATTTTTTCCATACTTAGAAACATACCCATCATATATATTTTGCATATAGTTATCGCCATTGTCATAAGCGAAAATCATAAGATTTTCCAGACCATTATCGGTTAAAAAGCTAGGGAACACACTTTTATATAAGTTATAATCTTGTTTAGTAACAGCTTTACAATAAGATTTCATAACTCCCTTATAGCCACCATTTGATATGGATATTGGTATAAAAAATATTAAAAATACAAAAACTATCGATACAGCTATAGCACCAATATTTAACTTTCTTTTCTTTTTGGATTTTCTACCATGGTTCGATTGTATAGTAGTCATAAGAAACTCCCCTCTTTTAATATTTAAGATTATTGTTGAGTATCTACAGATGTGTTTATAGGATTGATAATGTTCATAATATACCATGAACCATCAAACTCCATTACAGCGACCATAGTATTCAACTTTTGATTACCTATAGAACCACTAAAAGTAATCTCTAAGCCAAGCTGATAAGCATCTTGAGCAGGATAATCTTCCATATTATAGTCATCAATATAGTCAAATATTGAAGTTAAGTAATCATTTATGGCATCATCATCAAGATGTTGTTTATCCAAAATATTATAGGATACGCTAACATCACTACCATAAGATTTTACAATTTCGTCGCTTAAAAGTTCCATGTACTCATCAAAACCAGTTTCAGTCAAAGAACCTAAAGTATCTTTAATAACGCTTTGCATAAATTCCGGATAAGATTTCAAAAACTTATTAGGGTCATCATCAATCATTGCAGATATGTTCATATCTATAGCATCTACATAGGATTTTGCTCCCAACTTATTCTTACTAGTAACTATAGATACTACTACAAGACCTACTACTAATACTATACATATTATCACTACTAGTATAATAGTAGTCTTTTTTTTGGCTTTTTGACGTTGCTTATTGATTAATATTTCTGCTCCTGCGACGGCTTTTTCACATTCGGGACATTTTATAGCATTGTCGTCCATTTCAGCACCACAAAATCTACACTGTTTAGCCAACTGCCGAACCTCCTTCCTCTTGATATGTTATAAACCTTTCAATAAACTCATGAGCAATTTCAAAGTTTTTTTCCATTTTTTTATAAGAATCGTAGACTTTTTCTACTTTTCTAATACCGATGTACATATCATCTGGAATAGAACCTTCATAGCCAATCTGTTGAGCGAAGTCGGTATCTTTTAGATAGTACTTATAATGGTCAACATTTTCATCGTCTTTAAAATCTTTGGATAGATTGTATAAAACTTCTTTAGGTTTTAGTATTTCCTCACAAGAGTCATCTGCAACTACTATTAGGGAGTTCGCCGATTGCATTTCACCAGAAAACTTAGCCATATAACTAGTATAGTTTACATCATTAGAATCGGTAGCTATAGGAATATAGTACACATTAACTGTAGATACACCATCGCCAGTATTATCATCTACAAACTGTTCAAAGTAGTCGGACATTTGTTGTGTATAACCTGAAAGTTCACCATTAGTGACAAAGAACAGTACAGTAGCATCGGCTTTAGGAGTAGTAACTATACCATAAGTTATGTAACTAGCTATAATCAAGATAAATATTACAATCCAAAGCCACCAAACGTTATGATAAAAAAAGTTACCTATCTTTTGAGGAAATGTCAACACTGGAGCTTCCTCATGAACTTCATGAATACTATCCGAATGGTCGATTACACCCTGTTTAAGACGAATTAACTCAATCTTATCTTGTTGTAACTTTTTAGCATAATCTTCACGTTCTTTTTCATGTTGAGCAATAGCCTTTTGTTCACGTTCAGCTTGAAGTACACGTTCTTTTTCTTCGATTTCCTTAGCCCTATCAAAAAGACTTTTTTGTTTAGTGTTACCATCATCGTTATTAGAAGTATCATCTAATTGTAAAGATTTCTTGTCATCATCATGGGAAATATCATTCTTATCTTTATCCAAAAAAGCGACCTCCAATCTATACAAAAAATGCAGAATGAAAGATATATACTAGTAACTTTTACATTCTGCATTAAGTGTCAATAAGTTATAATACTACGCTAATGGACGCATAGTAGGGAACAATAATACATCTCTAATAGATGGGCTATCAGTAAGTAGCATAACTAATCTATCAAGACCTAAACCTAAACCACCAGTTGGAGGCATACCATATTCAAGAGCAGTAACAAAATCCTCATCTACTTGAGCGTTATTGCCACCTTGAGCACGTTTAGCTTTAACTTGTTTTTCAAATCTTTCACGTTGGTCAATAGGGTCGTTAAGTTCAGAGAACGCATTACCCATTTCACGACAGTATATAAAGTATTCAAAACGTTCAGTAAAGGCTGGGTTAGATGGTTTTCTCTTAGCTAATGGAGAGTTTTCTACTGGATAATCATAGATTATAGTAGGTTGTACAAGTTTATCTTCAACAAAGGCATCAAAGAAAGCTATCAACACATGACCCTTAGTAGCAGTGTCACCTTCTTCTACTTCTACGTGGTGAGCCTTTGCACAAGCACGAGCCTCCTCATCAGTAGACCAATCGTTGTAATCTACACCAGCATACTTTTTAACAGCCTCAACCATAGTTAGACGTTCCCAAGTTTCGCCTAGCTTTATTTCAACTCCTTGATACATTACATTATCCGAACCACATATAGTCTTTGCTAAATGATGGTATAGATTTTCTATTAAATCCATCATACCAAAGTAGTCTGTATACGCTTGATACATCTCTATAGATGTAAATTCAGGGTTATGGGAAGTATCCATACCTTCATTACGGAATATTCTACCAACCTCATAAACCTTATCAAAACCACCAACTATCAATCTTTTTAGATATAGTTCAGTTTCAATTCTAAGATACATATCTATATCCAATGCGTTGTGATGTGTTACGAAAGGTCTAGCAGATGCACCAATTTCAAGAGTGTGTAATACTGGAGTATCAACTTCAATGTAACCTAGATTATCTAAGTAGTTTCTAATCTCCTTTAATATTTGACTTCTCTTGACAAAAGTATCCTTAACGTCTGGATTACATATTAAATCCACATAACGTTGACGATATCTAGTATCAGTATCCTTTAAGCCGTGCCACTTTTCAGGTAGTGGTAGTAAAGATTTAGAAAGTAACTCTATCTTAGTAGCGTGTACGGATATCTCACCAGTACGAGTCTTAAATACAAAACCCTCAATACCTACTATATCTCCGATATCCCACTTCTTGAACTCTTTAAATTCATCTTCGCCGATATCGTTCATGCGAACGTATACTTGCATTCTATCCGAACCATCACGAACGTTAATGAAGTTAGCCTTACCCATATTTCTCCAAGTGATAATTCTACCAGCAATCTTAACGGTTTGACCTTCCATAGCGTCGTAGTTTTCACGGATTTCAATATTCTTATGAGTATAGTCAAACTTAGTAATCTCATAAGGATTGCAATTCTTAGCTTTAAGTTCGTCTAGCTTTTCAATTCTAATCTTTTTTAGTATGTTAATATCCTGTTGAGTTTCTTCCTCAACTGGAAGATTGTTATTCTGTTGATTTTCTGCCATTTAAAAAACTCCTTTTATATTACTTTGAAATAGATATAACTTCAAATTCGATAACACCAGCAGGTGCTTCAACTAAGAAGTACTCTCCAACTTTTTTCTTCATGGCTGATTTACCAATAGGAGATTCATCAGAGATTTTACCATTAATAGGGTCAGATTCATTAGTATTAACTATTTGCATTTTTTCTATTTTGCCAGTAGTCATATTTTTTATTTCTATTATAGAACTCATACCTATTTCTTCAGTAGAAATACTATCATCATCGACAATAACAGCATTTTCAAGAGTAATTTGAAGTTCTACTATTTCAGCCTCAAGTATACCTTGTTCATCTTTAGCGGCATCGTACTCAGCATTTTCGGAAAGGTCACCATAGGAACGAGCTTCTTTTAGCTTTTCAGCGACTTCAACACGTCTAACGGTTTTTAGATATTCTAACTTTTCTTCTAACTTTTTAAAACCCTCACGGGACATTTGTTTCTTTTCAGCCATAGTTATAGTACCTCACATTTCATGATTTTAAAAAATTCCTATACTATATTATTATATAACTTATAACATGGAATGTCAAGATTATTTTTCTTAAAGAAATCTATAGAAAAACAAATAGTAGATAATAATTAATATCTAATAATTATTATTTATTAATTATTATCTATTAATTGAATATATACCTATTGTGTTACTTTTGAATATATAGTATAATAATCTAAGATAATTCTATTAAAAAAGGAGTAGACTATATGTATAACAATATTTTTGATACACACTCACATTATACTGATGATGCCTTTAAGTTAGATAGTCTAGCTTTATTAGATGATATCCATACTAATAATGGCGTTAAACTGGTAATGTGTGCTACTGTAGATATTCAAGATAGCTTAAATACTCTAAACTTAGCAAGTAAACGTAATTTTATATACTGCTCTGCTGGAATACACCCAGAAAATTTGGATAATCTTCAAGAAAACTACATCGAACTGTTAGAAAACTTAGTTAAAGAAAATCCTAATAAGATTAAAGCCATCGGTGAAATAGGTCTTGACTATCACTATGAGGGTTATAATGCTGAACTTCAAAAAGAAGTATTTATATCTCAAATGGAGTTGGCTAAAAAGTTAAATCTTCCAGTTATAATACACTCAAGAAACGCTTGTGAAGATACTCTTGAAATTTTAAGAGAATATCAAGGAGTTAAAGGCGTTATGCACTGTTATAGCTACTCTAATGAGGTTGCTAAGGAAATCTTAAAGTTAGGATATTATATCAGTTTTACGGGAGTAATCACATTTAAGAACTCTAAAAAGGCGATAAAATCTCTTGAAGTCGTTCCAATGGACAGACTTATGCTCGAAACTGATTGCCCTTATATGTCACCTGAACCTTTTAGAGGTCAACGTTGTAACTCCTCTATGATATATCGCATGGCTGAAAAGGTAGCAGAAGTGAAAAATTTAAAACCTCAACAAGTTTTAGATATTACCTATCAAAATGGCTTGAAATTCTTTAATATCTAGGAAAGGGTTCGTTTTTATGTATTTTGAAAATTTTAATTATGGAAGTAATATAAAATCTAAGTATGTGAATTTTCCACTTGATATTAATTTAGAACTATCTAAACAAGTAGATTTACTCAAAGAAGATTTAATACAAATATATTATACTAATGGACATATCTTAGATATTGGATATTATCCTGAATTTGATTTGAAAAATGGTTCATTTAAAATAGTTGTATCTAAAAAAAGGTATAATCATAAGATTATCAGTTATTCTGCAAGTAATATTGATACTCTAATTAAGAATATTAATCTTGCAATTAATGTAATTCAAGATACTTTTCATACTAGTAAATAAAAAGGAGAAAATAATATGCCTAGATTTTTCGTAAACGTAGAAGATGAAAACAACATAATCATAGAGGGCGACGACGCTCGTCACATTGGACGCTCTTTAAGAATGAAATTAGGTGACGCTATCACGGTAACTTGCAAGGGTACAGATTATAATTGTACTATAAAAAGTATCTCCGATGAGGTTGTAACTTTAAACTTAATAGATAAACATATCTGTAAGAGTGAACCATCTGTAAAGTTGATACTCTTTCAAGCCATTCCAAAAGGTGATAAGTTTGAAACTATCTTACAAAAATCCATAGAGTTGGGTGCTAGTGAAATAGTTCCCGTATTAACTCGCAGATGCGTTTCTCGACCTACTGAAAAAGATTTCTCTAAGAAGTTAAAGCGTTATGAAAAGATATCTGAAAGTGCATCAAAGCAATCTGGTAGGGGAATAATTCCAAAGGTTCATAACATGGTAACTCTTGACAAAGCTATAGATATGATGAAATCTAACGATTTAAACTACATTCTATATGAAAACGGTGGAGAACGTTTTTCAGCTGAACGTCTAAAAGATGTTAAAACTATCGGAGTTTTCATAGGTAGTGAGGGTGGTTTCGATTTGGAAGAAGTCGAAAAAGTAAAGTCTAATGGAGGCGTTCCAATATGGCTAGGCGAACGTATCTTAAGATGTGAAACTGCTCCCCTATCTGCGATAACCATAATAATGCACTTAACTGGCAATATGTAACGATTAAAAAAATAGTAGGTTCTAAAAAAGAACCTACCTTTTTTTTATGATGAATAGTTTAAAAAGCTCTGATATGGGAAAGTTCCGTGGAAACCACTTACCATACCAAAGATATTATATCCAAATGCCACAAGTATGGTCAATATTACAAGTATTGAATACTTAATCTTACCCGATTTAACTTTATCATCTTTAATAAAGTAATCTTTAAGGGAGTCTAAAACGTCTGGAACTGCTATCATAACGAATATATATACAAATATAGAAAATCTTTCAAGGATAAAGTGCTTAGTTATAAAGAACCATATTCCAAAAGTAAATACGGCAGAGTTTACTAGTATATAGCTATTATGTTTTTTATCGTAGCCACCCTCATGATAACCAAACAACATAAGCAACATATACAAAGATGGTACTATTAAATACTTTTGATGCAATCCCGCATTTAAATACTTAGTATCTAAGTAAGCACCATATTTAGGAACTAATTCAGCTACAATATCTAATATATTATTAGAGAATATGTATAATACTATTAAAAATATCATACCACCGAATAAAATCTTAGTAGTAGGTTTTATATAGGCTATCACAAAATATATAGGTATCATCAACAGTGCCGAAGAATGTATAGTAGAGGCTATCAGCACTACTACTATAAACGGAATAGTCTTTCTTTCGATAAACCATCTATATGCAAGAAATATTATAGTGGCTGCCAACGTTTGACGTACAAAGTTCATAGATGAATAATAAAACGTTAAACACACATACAAATGACATGATAACCATACATTCTTACTATACTTAGCTATAATATATCCCGTGGGGGCTAAACACATAAAAGCCATTATTCCGTACATTATCCTGTATTTTTTGGTAAATAATGATATAAATTTAAATAGCAACATAAAACCTGGTTCTATTTGGTCATTAAGACATTCATTCCAATCATAAGATATTGCTCTAAGGAATATGTTTATATAAGAAAAATAATCATTACCGATACCATACCTAAAATAAGACAATCCAAATAGATACATAAACACTAATACGACATAAGCAACATTTTTAATCTTATTAGGTTTATATATGCAAAATGGATACGCTAATGCAAATATAATTACTTCAGCAATTATATAAACAGTCATAAGAATATCACCCTAATATTAAATTTTTTAGAACTTATTAAAATTCCAATACAATTATAGCATAATTATGTTAATAGGTCAACTAATATAGAACAAAAAAACACATCAACTTAATGATGTGTTTTTTATATTAAGTGCAATACAAGAATATTACTTATTTAATCTAGCTTCTAGCTTGTCTAACTCATCGGAAAGAGCCTTAGGAAGTCTAGCGAATTGTTTGTAGTAGTTTCTCATTTCTTCAACTTCAGCTTTCCAAAGGTCAGTATCAACAGCAAGTAGTTGGTCAAGAACTTCAGGAGTTACTTCATCTTCAATACCTTCAAGATTTAGGTCTTCCTTCTTAGGTAGATAACCAATAGCAGTTTCTTCAGCATCAACGATACCTTCACAACGCTTAATAATCCAGTCAAGAACTCTCATATTATCGCCAAAACCAGGCCAAATGAAGTTGCCATTTTCATCTTGCTTGAACCAGTTTACATTGAAAATCTTAGGAGCTTTATCGCCTAACTTTTCGCCCATTTCTAGCCAGTGACCCCAGTAGTCAGCCATATCGTAACCACAGAAAGGCTTCATAGCCATTGGGTCGTGACGAAGTACGCCAACAGCACCAGTAGCAGCAGCAGTAGTTTCAGAAGATACTGCAGAACCCATATAAGTTCCGTGAGTCCAATCGAATGATTGATATACTAGTGGAGTAGTCTTTGCACGTCTACCACCAAAGATGATTGCAGATACTGGTACGCCCTCTGGATTATTAAATTCAGAAGATAGGCATGGACAGTTTACTGCAGGTGCGGTAAATCTTGAGTTAGGGTGTGCTAGAGTGTTGCCTTCAGCAATATATTCAGGGCCATTTACCTTAGCACCCTTCCATTCAGTAGCATTTACTGGAGGATTCTTATCAAACTTTTCCCACCAAACAGTCATATCATCGTTATTGATAGCTACGTTAGTAAATATAGTGTTCTTCTTAGTGGATTCTAATGCATTATAGTTAGACTTTTCATTAGTACCAGGAGCAACACCAAAGAAACCGTTTTCTGGGTTGATAGCGTATAGTCTGCCATCTTTACCAGGTTTCATCCAAGCGATATCATCACCAACAGTCCAAATCTTGTAACCAGCCTTCTTGTAGCCTTCTGGTGGAATTAACATAGCTAAGTTAGTCTTACCACAAGCAGATGGGAATGCAGCAGTGATATACTTAACTTCGCCATTTGGCTTTTCAAAACCTAAGATAAGCATATGCTCAGCCATCCAACCTTCGTTCTTACCTTGGAAAGATGCAATTCTTAAAGCAAAGCACTTCTTACCAAGTAGTACGTTACCGCCGTATGCAGAGTTAATAGACCAGATAGTATTTTCTTCTGGGAATTGTACAATATATCTACCTTCTGGGTCAACATCAGCCTTAGAGTGTAGACCTCTTACGAAATCGTTAGAAGTTTCGCCTAAGTTTTCAAATGCTTGAACGCCCATTCTAGTCATGATATTCATATTTAGTACAACGTAGATAGAGTCAGTAACTTCTACACCAACCTTAGCTAATGGAGAACCAATTGGTCCCATTGAGTAAGGAATAACATACATAGTTCTACCCTTCATAACGCCAGTGTACATAGGAATTAACTTAGCCTTCATATCTTCTGGGCTCATCCAGTTGTTAATAGGACCAGCATCTTCCTTATTTTTAGTACAGATAAAAGTTCTATCCTCAACTCTAGCAACATCGTTAGGTTTAGTTCTATGATATAGACAACCTGGAAGTTTTTCTTGATTTAATTCAATCATTTCACCAGTTTCGATAGCTTCTTTTCTTAAAGCTTGAAGTTGTTCTTCACTACCGTCAATCCAAACTACATTATCTGGAGTAGTAAGAGCAATCATTTCATCTACCCAAGCGACAACGTTTGGGTTTTTAGTTAATGGCTTGTTTGACATCTTAAATAGCCCCTTTCGACATTTTCAATTTTTGGGAAATGTATACCAAAGGATATCATTTCTATAGATATAATTATAAATCATTTTTGAAAATATGTCAATACATTTCGACATAGCTAACATAAATTTTATTGCATTCAAAAAAAAATTTAAGCATATATAATAAACATATCAAGATATTATGTATATTATGCACAATATCTTGATATATATGTAAAGTATTTAATTTAATTAAGTTTTAGCGTACTAAAACACTTCTACTAGTCTTTTTATAAAGTAGATTATATATATCATTTTTAATAACATCGATATAATAGTCGCCAAGGTCGAATATAAAGAAGTGTTCGCCTGAGTATTCGTACTTAGAGAACTTGCCAGTAGTTACATCTTTCCAAGCGTCCATCATTTTAAAACTAGCATCGTGGTCTTTAGAACCTGCATACGCTATTATAGGAATACTTAAAACTTCATTATTATAGATAAAAGTTTCATTTAGCTTGTAGTCATTTTTGATAAATGGAATTATAATCTTTAATACTTCCTCATTTTCCAAGATTTCTTTAGGAGTACCACCCATAAGTTTTAGTTCATCTATTAAAGCACTGTCGTCCATATCGGTAGAATATCTATCGCTAAAGTGAATACACGCTGAATGTCTACCAGATACCATCAAGGCTAATGGCTTATTAGAATAGTTTTGTTCAAGCTCATAAGCAGTTTTGAATGCTACTGCTGAACCCATACTATGTCCATATAATATGTATCTTCTGCCATCTGCAAACTCTGAGATAGCTTTAGCAATCATAGAAGATATAGTATCCATATTGAATATGTAATCTTCTGACATTCTGCAACCCTTTCCAGGTAACTCAATTGGAATGAATGCTATATGCTCATCATTTTTCTTAGTCCAAGGCATATATACAGATGCTGAACCTCCTGCATGATGAAAACAAAATACCAATATAGTATCATCATTTAAAGATATCTTTTTTGAAAATGGAAACCATTTTGTACAATCTGTCATAAAAGACCACTTCCTTTTAAAGTATTTCCCAATTGTCGCTATTGGCAATTGTATTTATAAAGTTTATATAATCATTGAACATATTGTCAATAATTTCTGCATCAAAGAGTTCGCTAACGTAGTCCCAAATCAAAACTAGTTCATTATTTCTAACCAACGCTTGATGGTCTAATGATACTTGTGGCGTTTGACTTATAGAATATACTTCTTTTACGCTATCAAAGATATCATTTTCATTAGAACTACTTTCAAGATTTCCAAAAATCATACTAGTAAATACTACAGGCATAACGGCTTTTAGAATATTATCATCGGAGAAGTGTTTTAATAGTTCCAAACCGTTATAGGTTCTATGTTCTATAGCCTCTACAAGATAGTTCTTAGTTGAAGTTAAACTATCCATAAAAGTAGAATTTTTGCTTTCAAAGTAAGGAATTAATGTAATATTAGTAAAATCTCCCAATATGTTCCAAACATCATTGTGTAGAGGTAATCTATTAAATAGCGTTAGATTTAAAGTGAAATCGTGAGTATTACTATACTTAGATAATACACTCATATAAGCAGTGCATATAACTGCTGATGCTGTTAAACCATACTTTTTAATCTTCTCATTTAATAGATGTGTCTTATTCTTATCTAATACGAACCTCTTACGCTTAAAGTGAGGTGTTTCTACTTGTGAGAAATCTACCTTATACTTCAACTCTGGAGCGTTTGGCAAACTTTGAACACTATTTTCCCAATATTCTATTGCCTTTTTATGATATTCTTTATCTTCAAGGAATATGCTTTCATTTGTAACGTAATCCTTAAACGATAGTTGTGGCTTTTTGATAGTTCTACCCTCATAGACTTCAAATATTTCAGAAATCATCATATTAGCACTCCAACCGTCTAAAAGGATACAGTCGAAACTAAAGTGAACTATATAGTTATCATTACCCAAATCACTGACAATTATGTCAAACATAGGCCACTTGCCTATTTCGTACTTATGTTCCGACCAAGTACTTCTAACTTGCAAGAGTTCCTCATTAGATACCTTACTAACTTTAACCTTATAGTAAGGCATATTTTCAAGAACTGCTTGAGTTCCGTTGGAAAACACTACCGTTTGAAGAATATCATTGTAACGAATAACCTTATTAATAGATTTTTCTAACTTAACTAAATCAAGATTATTCCATTCTATTTCGGTGTAGTAGTGAGCACTAGTTCCACCCAATTCATAATAGTTAGAACGTCCTAACAGATAAGCCTTCTGTAATGGTGTTAGTAAGAATGAATTTTCTTTAAAGTATTCGGCATCATGTTTTTCTTGTTCAGCCTTTACAGTTAGATACTCTATTAAGGATTGCTTATTAGCTATCAACTCTGCCTTTAACTGAGGTGTCATCTTGCCCTTAGATGCCTTAAACTTTAACTTACCATCTTCAAGATATAGTTCTATTCCTTGATTAGAATACTTTTCTAATGGATTTTCTTGTAACTCAGTAGTAGTATATACAAAGTTATCATCATCATCTGGTTGAGAGTTATCTTGTTGTTGAACAAAGTTATTATTATCGTTAGCGACTTTTCCATCGAAGAAGTTAATAAGTTCACTTACAGACTTATAAGATATCATATCACTTATAGATGGTCTTTCACCATATATACTTTCTAACTCATCAGCAAGACGTATCATATCAACGGAAGATACTCCAAAAGCACTAAAACTATCATCTTCAGTAATTTCGGATATATCCAAAATTTCTCTAATCTTCTTCAATATAGGATTAACATTCTCATTAGAAGTATTTGACGCTTTACTACTATTCTTTATATCCTCATATATTTGATGTAACTTTTTCATATCGGATTTGCCATTAGCTGTTACTGGTAAATCTTCTATACAAATAATCTTATCTGGAATAAAGTACTTAGGTAGATACTTACCAAGTTCTTGTTTTAGTAGTTCTTGGTCTATAGTATCCTTTTGAATTAGAAAGGCAACTATCTTTTTGCGTGAATTTCCAACAGGCATTATAATAGCCTTGCTATCTATACCACACTTTTTAATTGCAGATATAACTTCACCTATTTCAATTCTGTAGCCGTTTATCTTTATTTGACCATCTTTTCTACCAAGGAACTCTATAACGCCATCACTGATATACTTACCGTAATCGCCAGTATTATATAGTAGTTCGCCAATAGATTTATGTACATAGAAAGCATTTTCAGTTAAAGAAGGTTCATTATAATAACATTCTGCAAGACCGTCACCTGCTATGTGAAGTTTTCCTGATACATAGTCTGGACATCTTCTGTTAAAGTCATCTAAGATATAAAATCTTTGGTTTGCTAAAGGATATCCATATGGAATAGAGTTCCATTCAGGATTTAAAGTATCCACATTAAAGTAGTTAGACCAAATAGATGCCTCTGTTGCACCACCCATGCTAGTAAGTTCGGCATTAGGAAGTGCTTTATATAGTTTATCCAATAGGTTTAGAGGTATCCAGTCACCCGATAGGATAACTTTTCTTATACTTTCCGAAGTTAAAGATTTTTTATTTAAGAAGTCTAAATATAAATCCATAATAGCAGGAACAGTATTCCAAACAGTGACATCGTTGTGTTTAACTAACTGATATTGACTCTTAGGGTCTATTCTTTCCTGTTCAGTAGGAATAACTATCTTACCACCTACAGATAGCATTCCAAAAACGTCATACACTGATAAGTCAAAACTTAATGAAGATATCGCTATAGTACTATCATTAGATGTTATATTATACTTTCTAGTTACGTCATCTATGGTGTTCATTGCCGAACCGTGTGCAATGTACACTCCCTTTGGATTTCCCGTCGAACCAGACGTATATATAATATATGCACCATCACTAGCAGATATTGTCGGTAGATTAGTACCATCACTGCTAGAACTTTCAAAGTCTATGATACTATAGTATGTAATACCCATATCATTAAACTTATTATCACCGATTATAGCCTTTGGTATGGATTTTTCTATGATATTTATAGTTCTATTTTTAGGTTGTTTGTATGTAATAGGTACATAAACAGCTCCAGCCTTTAAAATTCCGACTATAGAGTAAATCTGTTCAAAAGATTTTGGAAGTTCTACTAGAACTCTGTCGCCTATAGTAACGCCATCTTGTATTAGTTGATTAGCTACCTTATTAGAACACTCATCAAGTTGCCTATATGTATAAGAATTTCCATTGGTTACAACTGCTACGTTATTTGGATTTTCTAAGACATTCTTATTAAATCCAGTAAGTAGAGTAACTGGAGTATACTCAATAGTTGTCATATTAGCCTTATCGTGAACCTCTACTTGATATGATGGTCTTAAATCTATTAAAGTTTGATTAAAGAACTCTGGATTTTCAATAGCCTTATCTACTAAAGAAGTATATACATCAAACATAGCACTTACGACGTTATCCATGAATACGCCATCAAGGGTATCCCAAGATAGAACTATGTCTTTATCCTCATAGAAAATTTGATGGTCTATACAAACTTGTGGTGTAGATGATATCAAACTATTTGAAGATTTTAAGAAGATAGCATCATTATCTGAGATATCTTTATTTAAATCATCAATACCGATAGCACTAGTAAATACTACAGTATACATTCTATCTTCGTTGAAGTGTTTTCTTAACTCACCAACGAACTCTGTAGCAGAGTACTCTGTATGAGATATACTGTTCATGATAGTACTTTGAATATCCAAAGCATTTTTAGATACAGTTGTATCCTTTCTATGAACATCTATTAAAGCTAGTTTAGTGAAGTCACCAATTATCTTTTGAACATCTTTGTTAATATTTTCTCTGTTGAAAACTGTCATCATTATAGCAAATGAAGAACCTCCTCCAAATGCAGATAACACTTCAGCATACAACGTAAACAACGCAGATGATGGAGTTAATCCATACTTAGCACAATTTTGAGTAAACTTCTTCCATCGCTCTGGATTGATATTCTTTCTTCTTCTAACGAACTTATGTTTATTATCCACAAATTCCGAACTCTTAAATGGTAGTTCAGGGGATTTAGGAAAATCTTCTATTTTAGATAACCAATATTTTTTGTCTACATCATGTTTAGCCTTAATATCACTGGAATTATTTAAGTAGTTAAGATAATCTTTGTAAGTAATAGTTAGAGGTTCTAATATTTCACCATTGTACAACTTACCCATATCTTTCCAGAAGATATATAAACTCATAGCATCGGCAATCATGAAGTCTATGGAGAAGTGTATTCTGTAGTTGATATCATCTAACTTAGTTATAGCAACTTTAAACATAGGTTTATCTATAGGTAGAATTTCATAAGACATAGTAGTTCTTATGTTATCAAGATGTTTTTGCATATCACTAATAGATTTATAATCATATACCACTACTGTAGAATACTCATCTTTAACAATATACTGTTTAGCGTCCTTGTTCATGCGACATCTAAGCATATCGTGACGTTGTTCCAAGCACTTTAGAGTATGTTTAAACTTTTCGATATCTAAGTTAGGCATATCTAACTCAAAGTAAGTACAACACGCATTATTAGATAACAACATATTTTTATTATCTCTACCAGCCCAGTAAGCATATTGAATATCGTTTAAGTCGAACATATCGTATCTATGTTGTTCGTCTATTGTAACTTGATTAACTTGCTTATCAGCAGAATTACTTACAGTTAAACCTTTTAACAACTCTTTCCAACCAGATACAGTACAGTTATTAAAGAAATCATTTAGATTTATTTCAACATTGAAATGTTTTTTAATATCGCCTACTATCTTAACGCCGTTTAAGGAACTCAAACCTAAAGTTAGTAGATTAGTATTTTCATCAATATCAGATTTATCAATACCTAAATGATATACTAATAAGTTTACAATATATTCCGATATCTTTTCGTTAGTAAGTTCCAAACTACTATTAGAAGTTTCTTCAACTTCGTTTATAACTGGAGTTGTATAACTAACCTTTTCATATAGATTGTGTATATAAGGTATCTTTTTAGTATCAAAAGCGTAGTTAGGAATATCGCAAGTTTGAGCGTTAAAAGATTTATAATAACCTCTCATATCGAAAGGAATAGCATATAAAAACATTGATGATAAGATTTCAGCAATCTTATAATCAGCAGAAGTATCTTTAGATGCTGAATATACACAATCGGCGTTACCGTTGGATATTCTTCCAATAAGACCACTTAAAATAGGCATTGCACCAACTTCTAAGAATAAGTATTCCGATATGTTTCCTAAGTTGAGTACGCTATCTAGGAAACGAACTTCTGAAACTATATGTTGTTTCCAGTAATCAGCAGTTGTAAATAGAGTCGTTTCTGCCTTAGATGTAACGTTTGAAATAATATTCAACTTTGGCTTTGAATATGTTACTGTCTTAGCCACTTCAAAGAAGTCATTAGATGCATCTTGCATAAATGGTGTATGGAATGGTCTAGTAGTATTCAAGATAGTATGTTTTATATCTTTAGCATTTAGTATGCCATCTATTTCTAAAATAGATTTTTCGCTTCCTGCAATGACTGTCTGTTGCTGACTATTCGACAATGATATATATACATCATTATAAGGCTTAATGATATCTTTAATACATTCTTTATCGGTGAATATAGCCATCATTTTGCCAAATATAGATTTTTCTTGTATAGCTTTACCTCTTGTAACTACGAGTTTCATGGCATCTTCAAGAGAGAATACTCCCGATATACAAGCTGAAACGTATTCGCCTATACTATGACCAAATACTATACTTGGATTGATTCCATACTTTTGATACATATACGCTAATGAATATTCTACTGAAAATATCGCAGGTTGAGTATATACAGTTTGTGATAAGTCATACTTTTCGGAAAATACTAAATCTATTAGACTACCTCCAGTAAGTTGATTATAATACTTATCACACATATCGAAGGCTTGTTTAAAGTAAGGATTTTTATAAAAATCCTTGCACATATTGTTATATTGTGAGCCTTGACCAGTAAATGTAAATACAATCTTCTTTTTAGATAGTCCCTTTTGTGTGAATATGTTGCTATCCATTTGACCAGAAATAGCCTTGTTTAATAGACTTTTTAAATCATCAAGATTTTTAGCCATAATAAGAGTTCTAACCTCTAATATGGCTCTGGTTACATTTTGCGTATATGATAGATTAGTTAAGTTTATATCTTTGCAAGTTTCAACGTAAGCTAGGAACTTCTTCATCTGTTCAATAAGAGCGTTCTCAGTTACTGCCGAAAACATAAATGGATATACTGGCATATCTTGAGTAGTAACAGTATCTTTGTTATACTCCTCAAGAACTATATGAACGTTAGTTCCAGAAAGTCCAAACGAACTAACACCTGCAACCCTATTTTTACCATTAGATTTATTCCAATCCATTAAGTTTTGAGCAACCTTAACAGATATAGCGTTCCAATTAACATACTCCGATGGTACGTTATAGTTTATACTTTTAACAATCTTTTTGTGTTCAAGCATAAGAGCAGTTTTTATCACACTAGCAATACCAGAAGCAGGTTCTAAGTGACCGATACTAGCCTTTAATGAACCTATATATAAAGGTTCGGTTCTATTAGAACCTATTACGTTAGATATAGATTTTATTTCAATAGGGTCGCCTAGAGCAGTTCCTGTACCATGAGTTTCAATGTAGTCTATATCGTTAGGAGTAATACCACTCTTAATCCAAGCAGATTTCAAAAGTTCTTCTTGAGCAAATCCATTAGGTGCAGTTAGACTAGTACTAGCACCATCATGATTAATATAGCTACCCTTGATTACACAATGTATACTATCATTATCGGCAGTGGCTTTGGATAGATTTTTCAATAGTATAGCACAACAACCTTCGCCTCTAACAGTACCATTAGCGAACTTATCAAAACTTTTTAGTTCGCAAGTTTTGGATAGTATGTTCAATGCGGATAGCTTCTTAGTAGTTTCAGGTGAAAACATTATATTAACACCACAAACTATAGCCATTTCACAATCGTTATCTCTTAGCGATTTTATAGCTTGATTTATAGCACTCGCTGATGCTGAACAAGCAGTATCTATAGTTAAAGCTGGACCATGAAAACCAAAAAAGTAAGATATTCTACCAGATATAAACGATACGTTCATACCAGTAACATCAATATCATGTTCATTTCTAGTTATGTTTTCGTTTAAGAAGTCTGTTTGAGCGACACCACAAAATACGCCTATTTTTTTACCTTTCAATTCTGTAGGAGAGTATCCTGCATTTTCAAGAACTTCCCAACAAACTTTTAGAACCATTCTCTGTTGAGGGTCAATATAAGATGCCTCTTTAGGAGGAATTTTAAACAATCTACTGTCAAATTCTTCAATATCTTCAGTTAAAAAACCTGCCTTTTGCAAGTATGGATTTTTTAAAAGTTCATCTTTATCATACTCATTCCATCTATTTTCTGGGACGTTTATAATGTCATCTTGACCACTTTCAAGAGATTGCCAAAAATCTTGAGTATTTTTTATACCATTAGGTAACCTACAAGCCATTCCTATGATGGCTGTAGGTTCATTAGATATAGTTTTTTCTGATAAAAGTTTTTTTAATCTTTGAATTTCAAGCAAAGCTTTTTTCATTAAATCTTTATTTTCAGACATAACTATATATTACCTCCAAGTTCTTGATTAAGTAAGTCTGCGATATCATCTTCAGATAGTTCATCATTAGAGTTATCAAAGTACTTGTTATATACATATTCGGAGAAAGTATCGATAGTGTTATAGTTAAATATATCTACTATTTCAAGATTTATTTCAAGACCTTCATTAATTTCACTTATTATATCCACTGAAGATTTAGAGTTTATACCCATCTGCATAAAAGGTATGGATTTATCTATATTAGACTTATCCACACTTAAATGACTGGATATTAAAGTTAATACTAAGTCTACCATTTCATCTTTATTAGATGGCTTAACAAAGTCAATCTTAACAGATTTAACGTTATCGGAAACGTATAAAATATTCTTTAGAGTGTTATTTAGATATGCTTTTTTAGTAGCCAATCTCATAATCTTGCCACTGTAGGTTCTAAGAATACTATTCTCAGCTACAAAGATAACTTTTCCTACCGATAGCTTAAACGATTGTAATATATTATTTCTTATCTTATTAGCAATGTTAGATAACTCCTCTACAGATACATCTTCAGCAACCTCTTGAATTAGAGTTAAACTATCTTCATCATCGCTAGAGTTTGAAAATACACAACTTGCATAGTTTAAGCGATTATCACTCTCATAGGAAACTTGTTCAATATCCTGAGGGTAATAGTTTACACCTCTAATGATAATAATTTCCTTAAATCTACCAGTGATAAATAACGCACCTTTTTCACTAAGGAAACCAGCATCACCAGTATGTAAGATAACTTCTCCAGAAGTTTCATCTTTAACAAAGGAGTCTAAAGTATCAGCTTCATTCTTCCAATAGCCCTCAGCAACCGATTCACCCGATACACAAACTTCACCAATTTCAAAAGGTTTAAGCTGATTGCCTTGGTTATCTAAAACCATAACTTTATCACCAATATCAATAGGAGAACCGTTTCCTACTAGATACGTTACATTACTTTCATTTTCATCTACATAGTTTAGAAAACTATCTAAAACACCAGAAGATATTACAGATACTCTATTTTCGGATAGTTTTTTAGTATTCAATTTAATCCATTCAGTATCTTCACCTGTGTAGTTGGCACTTACACAAAGAGTAGCCTCTGCAAGACCATAAGCACCCATAACAGCACTATCACGCAAACCCAGTTTATTAGCACACTTTATAAACTTTACAAGAGTATTAAATCTAACAGGTTCAGAACCGCTAATTATTCTAACTAAGGAATCTAATCTAATACCATAAGCATTACTGTCATCATTTTCAATCTTTTCAAGAATGTTAGCTAAAATCTCGAAGGCAAAGTTAGGAGCAACTGTAAATGTAGCCTTATAATCGGATATAACTTTTAACCATATAATAGGATTTTTCTTAAAAGATGTTGGCGACATAAATATATCTTGACAACCGGAAGATATACTAGTTAAAAGTCCAGCAATAAGTCCCATATCGTGATAGTATGGCAACCAACTAACCCATCTACTAGTTTCATTAAGTCCTAGTTTTGCCATTATGTTCTGTAGATTGTTTATCAACGATAGATTAGTTACCATAACACCTTTAGGCTCTTTTGTAGAACCAGATGTATATTGTAACAAAGCGATATCATTTATAACACATAGTTCCTCATTAGACTTTCCATCAGTTTGAGAGTATACTGGAGTGTTATTAAACTCTGCATTACTAGTAGCAGAAATTTTTTCTAAAATATCATTATTAGTTAAAATACAAGATGCCTCACAATTATTGATGATACCTTTCCACTTTTTAAACTCACCATCGAATAGAGGCATATCCACTGGTACTATTATAGCACCTATTAAGTTACAAGCCATAATACCAACCACAAGTTCTAAGTTGGCATGATACATAAGTATACATCTATCATTTTGTTTAATATTGTTCTCTAATAGATAGTTCGCAAAAGACTCAGATTGTAAGTATAGTTGACTATATGTAATAGATGACTTATTTCCATCATCATCAATAAAGATATATGCTTCAACATTTGGAGTTATATCTGCACGATATTTTAATATTTCTCCAATACTTTTAAAACTATCGATTTGAAAGTTACCCATCATAATTCAATCCTTTCTTAGTTAGCTGGTGCTAACTTTTTCACAAAAAAATTAAGTTAAAATATTTAAATCAGTTTAATTTCAGTTAGCAACTGCTAACCAAAAATCTAAAAATCGACTTGAATACGTACTTTAATTAAATTAAAAGCTACGTTATCAAGTTCGGGATAATTATAGCACAATCCAATTGAAAAGTCAACATAATTATTAGCAACTGTATATTAAACCAAACAGATTATACTATTATGTTAAATATGTACAAATATTAGTCATGGTTTACATCTTGACAGTTTTAAATCGTTGTGATACACTATATTCGGTTAAAATTTAGCTTTTATAAGCTACTATACACATATTAGCCATACTAGAATATTTTTCTAGCATTATTTTTTAAATACTAGTTAGCCAATACTAACTAAATACAATATATTAATAACTATTTTTTTATAGATGTTATTGTATCTTGTAGTTAGCTAAAGCTAACTTAAAGGAGGAGTATATTTTGTATCTTAGTGTACAAAACTTAAAAAAGAGTTATGGCAATGGTTCTAGCCAAGTACAAGTTTTGAAGGGTATAAATACAGAGATTGAAAAAGGTCAAATGTGTGTTATACTAGGACCAAGTGGTTCAGGAAAATCCACTTTTTTAAACCTTATAGGTGGTCTTGATACCATAGACAGCGGAAATGTAATAATAGATGGCTTAAATATAGCGGGTATGGATAGTAATAAACTATCTAAGTACAGACGTGACTATCTAGGATTTATATTTCAATTCTACAACTTAGTTCCAAATTTGACTATATATGAAAATATTCAAGTTTGCGAAAATCTAACTCAAAAAGCCTTGGATATAAACGAACTCTTAGATATATTAGGTCTAACTGAACATAAAAATAAGTTTCCATCACAACTATCTGGAGGTCAACAACAAAGATGTGCTATCGCTAGAGCTTTAGTTAAAAATCCTAAGTTACTACTATGCGATGAGCCTACTGGTGCTTTGGATTCTAAAACATCTAAAGAAATACTAGTCCTATTGGAAAAGGTTAATAAGATGTATAATACTACTATGCTAATAGTTACTCACAATACGGCTATTAAAGATATGGTTCATAAAGTTATCAAAATTAAAGACGGTCTTATTAGCAAAGATTATATAAATGATAATATTATATCGGCAAATGACATAGAATGGTAACTTGAGGTATACATTATGGTTTTGAATAAAAGAATTTTAAGAAATATTAAGAAAAATTTCTTTCGATGGTTCGCACTTTTCTTATTGGTGGTTCTTGGAATTTATATGGTACTAAGTTTAATCGCAGCTGCCGAAACTGTAACTTATGGCGTAAATACCTATGCCGATGAACAAAATCTTGAAGATGGTGAGTTTACAGTATTCGTTCCATTAACTAACGATAATTTAGAATATATATCCGATAAGGGCTACTCCCTTGAGGAAAACTTCTACATAGATTTCGCTATGAACGACGATAGAAACTCTACACTTAGAATATTCAAAAATAGAGAAAATATAAACGTTCAAATAGCTAATGATGGCTCTATTGCATCAAAAGATAATGAAATACTATTAGAACATCACTACGCCGAACTACACGGATACAATATCGGTGATACTATATCTATTGCTGATTTGGATTTCAAAGTAGTAGGTGTTGGTGCTTCTCCAGACTATGACGACTGTAGACAAAATCTATCCGATGCAGGTACTGACCACAACGTCTTTGGTATGGCTTTTGTTACACCTAATGCCTACGATAAACTAAAAGCTACTAATAAGTATAAAAATACTGAAGAATATCTTTATAGTTACAAACTCGGAAAAGATAACTCCGATGACGACCTTAAAGAACTTCTTCAAGCTTTAGACTTCGATTTGACAGATATCAAAGATAAGTACGTCCGTGAATTGATTGACGATGTGGAAGATGAAAAAAATGACATCATTGATGGCGTAAATGAACTTCAAGACGCTAGTTATGAATTAAAAGACAATCTAAAAAAATTCTCCGATGGTACTAAAGAACTCAGCGACGGCGTTCAAACGTTTAATGATAAAACTTCCGAATTTTTTGACGGTATAAATCAACTTTATGATGCTCTTAATACACTATCTTCTAACAATTCTAAGTTACTAGATGGTGCTAATTCGGTATATGATGCACTATTTTCTATGGTAGAAAGTTCTCTTGCTGAAAATGATATAAAAGTAAATCTAACTATAGATAACTACAAATCCGAATTAAATAAGGTTATGAACAATCCAAGTAAGATATCCGACAATACTAGAAAACAGATTAACGATTTAATATCTTCCTTAGATAGTTATAATCAATTTTACACTGGCTTAAAAGAATATACTTCTGGTGTGGATAGCTTAACTGCTGGAGCATCTGGCTTGAGCAACGGAACTACTCAATTAAGTGATGGTGTTCATGTGTTATCAAGTGGATTGGAACGCATAGTAGCTAATAACAGTAGTATAAATAATGGAACATCAACCTTATTAGATAGTCTATTGGGAATGGTTCAAGGACAATTAAATCAATATGGTTTTGACGTTCAACTAACAAAAGATAACTACTCTGCAACTCTACAACAGATATATGACCAACTTTCAACAGTATCTCCTGAAAGTGCCGAAAGTATTATGAACTTAAAAACTTCCATTGATGGCGTTGTAACATTAAATAATGGTATAGCATCATATACTGGTGGAGTATCCGAAGTATACAACGGAGTTAATAGTTTAAGTAGTGGTGTATCAGAATTAAGTAATGGTTGCAATACTCTCCTAGAGGGTTTACAGACTTTAAGTACATACAATAGTAGTCTAGTGAGTGGTTCTCAAGATGTTTTTAACGCTCTATTGAGTACTGCACAAACTCAATTAAAAAGTGGTGGTATAGACGTTACTCTTACTATAGATAACTATTCTTCCCAATTGAGCAACATTGCAAATAACATCGATACTTATACTAGCGATGCTTTAAAATCACAATTGACATCTGCAATTGAACAACTAGACAGTTACGGAGAGTTCTACAATGGTATAGTAGATTACACCGACGCAGTAAACTCTATATATGATGGTGCTAAAACTCTAAATGACAGTTGCAAAGATATTACTAATGCTATCGATGAGTTAGCAGACGGTTCTAATGAAATAGATGAAAACTCTATTAAACTATACGATGGCTCTGTTGAGTTCGCCGATGCTATTGATACTCTAGCCGACAATATATACGACATAGTGGACGAAGTTTTCACTATCGACATAGATAACTTAACTATGTTCCTAACTGCTGAAGATAACATTAGAATAAAAGCCTCCATTGATGACGTAGCTATCAATAAGAGTGGTGGTCTAGTTGGAGGAGTAATATTAATAATCTTATTTGCATATGTAATATCGGTATTCATAATACACGAAATTAATGACGAAAGTGCTGTAATAGGTGCATTATACTCCATGGGTGTAAGTAAAAAGACTCTTTTAATGCACTATATAACTCTACCTATGATTATAGCCTTTGTAGGAGGTCTATTAGGAACTATTTTAGCATTTACTCCATTAGGTGTAGGAAATCAAATAAAGAGTGCTGTTACATACTACTCATTACCAAACTTAGAGTATGTATATCCAATATATGCTTTAATCTATGGTATAGTGTTACCTCCAGTGATAGCCTTGATTGTAAACGTAATAGTAATAAATAGTGCATTATCTCAAACACCTTTGAGTTTATTAAGAAAATCCAATAAGAATAAAATTCGTACTATAAACTTGAGTACTGGAAAGTTAAGTTTTACCAATCAATTTAGAGTTCGTCAGTTCGTTAGAGAACTTAGAACTAGTATAACACTATTCTTTGGAATGTTAGTAGCCCTACTACTATTAATGTTAGGTCTAACTTGTTATTTTTCAATAAATAACTATCAAGTTCAAAATAAACAAGATTTAAACTATAAATATCTATACTCCTTGAAGTACGAACTAGACAAGGAAGATATTCCTACAAATGCCGTACAATGTTACTCCGAAAGCGTTAATAAAGAGATTTTAGGTCAAGATATGAAAGTAACTCTAATGGGAATAGATGGCAATAGCAAATATTTCAACTTTGATGTCCCAGATAAAAAGAATACTGTCGTAGTAGGTAGTTCAATGGCTATAAAGTTCGGTTTAAAAATCGGCGACGTTGTATACTTCAACGATGAACTAAACGATAGAGTTTACTCCTTTGAAGTTGCTGATATAGTTCAATATTCAATTGGTTTGTATATGTTCATGGATATTGACAGAATGAGAGATTTATACAATCAAGAGGACGATTATTTCAACGTATTAATATCCGATGAGGAACTAAATATCGATATAAACAGAGTGTACTCCACTATTAAAGATACCGATATTTTAAGTATATCTGCTATATTTAAAGAAAGTATGAATGGTATGATAACTATGTTATTAGTAATATCGGTAGTTATATTTGTAGTGGTAATGTATCTAATGATAAACATTATGCTAGATAAATCGGCTAATAACATATCACTGATAAAAATATTCGGATATAATGACAAGGAAGTTAAAAAACTCTACCTTGATGGTAACTTCTTTGTAATATTAATATCATCATTGATAAACGTACCTATATCAAAGATGTGTATGAATGCTTTGTGGCCATCAATGGTATCAAATATGCAATGTGGCTTTGATACTTCAATACCTGCGTATATGTACATAGTAGTATTCCTAGTTATATTCATATGTTACTTTGTAGTAAGCCTTCTATTGATGCGTAAGCTAAGAGGAATATCCCCTGCTGAAGTTCTAAAGAACAGAGAATAATCTACACAATAATAGATGCTTTAAAATCCCCTATCATAAAATATAGGGGATTTACTTATATTTAAACTTATATATAAAGAAATAACTCCAATATAATTATTGGAGTTATTTCTATAGTTTCAACGTTATATTTTATGTGATGTATTAATGTTTAACATTATCATATATGTTCCACTTTTCTACACGCTTACGAACGTTTATAAAGTCACGATATTTACCCTCTTGTTTAATAAGTTCCTCATGATTTCCTTGTTGAACTATTCTACCATCATCGACTACTAGTATACAATCTGCATTTTCGATAGTAGCCAATCTATGAGCGATTGTAATTACTGTCTTACCCTTAGTAAGTTCCGAAATAGCCGATTGTATTAAGTGTTCATTTTCAGGGTCTATACTAGCAGTAGCCTCATCTAGTATTATTATTGGAGCGTTTTTCAACATTGCTCTAGCGATTGAAATTCTTTGTTTTTCACCACCAGAAAGTGTTCCACCACCCTCACCGATTACTGTATCGTAACCATTAGGTAGCTTGGATATAAAATCATGACAACAAGCCTTTTTAGCTACTGCTATCATATCTTCTTCGGTAGCGTTAGGATTTCCAAAGCATATATTATTTCTTATAGTATCGTTGAATAGGTACACGTTTTGAAATACCATAGATATGTTAGATAGTAAACTATCACAAGTGAACTCTTTTAAATTGTGACCACCTATGCTTATACTACCAGAGTTTACATCGTAAAAACGAGCAATTAGGTTACAGATTGTGGATTTACCACTTCCAGATGGACCTACTATCGCAGTTGATGTATTTTCTGATATCTTAAAGTTTACATCTTTTAATATCTGTCTAGTATCGTAACCGAAGTTTACGTTTTTGAACTCTATATCAAAGTTAGATAGTTTTATATCTTTACCATCACCATCGATATAACTTTCATCATTCTTTAAGACATCTAATTGGTCCATAGCATCATCTATTACACCTAGAGTATGAGCACCATCGCTAATAGGTTCAAGACTAGCGAATATGTTCAATGAGAAGAATGCAAATATTAGAGTCATTTTAATATCCATTTGACCACTTAGTCCCAAACACAAAGATGATATTACTAAACCTATAGATGCAACCTTTAAAGCTAGTAAGTGCATACAGTTTGGAAGTGTATAACCCCATTCGATTTTTAAACTTATATCTTTACTTTCTTTACAAGCACTCTTCATAGCGTTTATGGACGCTCCACCTTGACCAAAAGATTTTACTATTGATAAACCTCTAGCATACTCTATAGTTGCGTTGGTAAGATTTCTTACTGCATCGGCAGACTTTGGAGCGTTCTCCTTACTATGTTTAGATACCACTAGCAAAAATACAAAAGATAATCCTACACCTAACACGGATATTAATGATACTAACGGATTAACAAAGAACAAACACAAGAATATACATAAAAAGTTTAGATATCCACCGATAACGGTATCTAGCATACGAATACCCATATTTTCAAGGGTACTAAGTCCAGTAGTTATAGAGTTCAATATATGACCAGTATCCATCTTTTGAAAGTATCCTAAAGATACTCTTTTTAAAGCGTCACCAACGACTAAACGGTCACGAGCAACCAACTCATAACTGATAGTTTCTTGAAACTTTGCTCTAAAGTAGTCGAATACAAATCTAAGTATAACCAATCCTAATATGATTAGACAACTTAACCAAATCCATTTAGTATCAAATGTAGCTATACCTTGTTTATCTTCAATTAGCATACCAATGGTATACGCCGACACCATTATTGGCAAAGATGCAAACCATGTGGAAAAGAATGATAATACAAAACCTATGTATAATCTACCTTTAAAATCTCCACACCAATCTATTATACGTTTTATAGTTTTAAACATATTAAATTACTACTCCTTTCCCGATACAGATACAGCCCAATCTTTAGCACCAATATGAGCCTTCCACATTTGAGCGTATAATGGACACTTTTCAAGTAACTCTTGTTGTGTACCTTGAGATAGTATACTACCATCTTTAAGAACCACAATATTATCGGCATTACTAATAGTTGAAAGTCTATGTGCAATAACTAATAAAGTCTTACCCTTAGTAAGTGCAGATATACTTTCTTGTATCTTATCTTCATTTTCTGGGTCAGTAAAGGCAGTAGCCTCATCTAGTATAACTATCGGAGCGTTTTTCAACATCATTCTAGCTATGGCAATACGTTGTTTTTCTCCTCCAGATAGACGCTTACCAGCCTCACCAGCAGGAGTATTATAACCATCAGGAAGTTTATTAATAAAGTCCTCACATTGAGCCAACTTAGCTACTCTATACACTTCCTCATCAGATGCCTTAGGATTTCCTAAACGTATATTTTCCAAAATAGAACATCTAAATAAGAAGTTATCTTGAGTAACGAAACTTACAGTATCTGCTAGTTGAGAAATAGGAATGTTTTTGATATCCACGTCACCTATCTTTATAGTACCACCAGTGGTATCCCAAAATCTAGCGATTAGCTTTGCTACTGTAGATTTTCCTCCACCAGATGGACCTACTAACGCTGTAAAACTACCTTGAGGTAGATTTAAACTTATATTATGTAATACATTATCTTTAGCGTCGCCACTATAAGAGAAAGTTACACTGTCTAATTTAACATCGTAGCCGTTTAACTTTGCAGATGTATTTGGTTCTGGTAATGATGGCATTTCTAAATACTCTTGTAGTTCATCTACGGTAAATTGAACTTGTCTTAAACTTTCTGAGAAAACTTCCAACTTTGCCAAAGAACCTATCATTGACATGGATAACATTACTCCTAAGGCTACTTGTGCTATTGAGATACTTCCGTTAGTACATAGATACAAACCCATCGGTAGAGTTCCTAAAAGTGTAGATGGAAATAGTGCAAAAGTCAACTTCATAGTAAACCATGTGGATTGCAACCACTTAACTACAAATGTACGATAATCTGTAATAGCCTTTGCATACTTTTCATAAGATACTCCTGCTCTACCAAATGCTTTTATAACCTCAATACCTTCAATATATTCTACAATAGTACTGTTCATGTAGGCAGTTGCCTCGTTGTACTTATCGAAGTTTTGACCACTTATTTTGAAGGTAAGTCCCATGCACACTATCGATAGTGGCAAAGTAACTAACGATGCCAATGCAATCTTCCAGTTTATAGTGCATAACAAGATAAAACTTATTATTGGTAATATAATATGTCCAGAACCCTCTGGAACAAAGTGTGCTATTGGAGGTTCTATATTATCAATCTTATCGACAATAATGCCTTTTATCTCACCAATAGAATGTGATGTTACTTTTCCTAAAGGTGCGTGTAGAAATCTATCTACTACACGAAGTCTTAACTTTTCCAAGATTGTAAACGCTGCAGTATGTGAAATTCCTGTAGATAATCCAAATAATACCACTTTTACCACATAACCTATTAAGCCTATCAATCCCCAAAAGATTATATCTTTACTAGATACACTACTTTCAGTATACTTTTCTATAATCTTGTATATAGAAAAGTATGGTACCATTCCAGATAGTATACTAACTATAGATAGTATTACTGAAATCACTAAATCTTTTTTACTTTCACTAGCATAACTCATCAACACGTTAAACCAAGATTTCTTTTCTTGTTTTTCCAATTTAAAAATGCTCCTTTCAAGATAATATATTTATTATAATATAAAAATATTATACACTACCATTAAAATATTTTAGTCAAGGTTAGAACCTTATCGCAAGTTAAGTTCATGAACTCTCTATCGTGGGATACTATTATTATAATATGTCCCTCACTAGCGAGTTTTTTTACTATCTTACAGACTTCAATCATGTGTTTATAATCCAAGCCACTGGTAGGCTCATCAAATATAAGAACTCTTTTTTTAGATAGCAATGCTAAAGCAATAGCTAACCTTTGTTTTTGTCCACCAGATAAAGCCATTGGGTGACTTTCTTTAAAAGGTAACAAATCGCATTGAGATAGAATATCATCAATGTTAATATTTTCGTCATCAACAGATTGCAAACATTCATTTTCAACGCTATCGTAAAAAAGTTGATGGTTTACATCTTGCATTACACAAAAACTTACTTTCTGTCGATTTTTATGATTAAGTACAACACTATCTAAAGTAATAGTTCCAGATTTTTGTTTTATAAGTCCACATAGACAGCGTATCAAAGTAGATTTACCTGAGCCATTCTGTCCAGTGATTGCTAAAACTTCTCCTTGATTGACACTAAAAGAGATATCTTTTAAAATAGTAGCATCTTTTTTGTAGCCATAACAAAGATTTTCCACCTTAAAACTTTGATTACTATTAAATGTCGCTTTTGGAATGTTTAAACTTTCATATAGTAAGGTACGCAATCCAAGACTAATTCTATAGTCATTAGATATCTTTTTAAAACTTTCGCCCGAATACTCCGAAACGATTTTACCATCTTTTAGATATATAACTCTATCAACCAAATCCATTAAGAAGTATAATCTATGTTCAGCAATTACGATAGTATTTCCATTACTTTTTAAGAACTCTATCTGTTTTCTTAAATTTTCTATAGCTTTTTCATCTAAGTTAGCAGTAGGTTCGTCTAAGACGTAGATATCTGGGTTCATAGTATATATACTTGCAAAAGCGATGGTTTGCTTTTCACCTCCGGACAGTGAAAAGATATTCTTATCTATTAGATGCTTTATGTTTAAACTCTTGATAGTTCTATCTAAGCGATAGTTTATATCTACTGGTGATACTCCTGCATTTTCTAAACCAAAGACTATCTCATCAGTAGTATTTAGATTAAAAAACTGGCTCTTAGGATTTTGAAACACTGAACCTACTTTTTTAGAAATTTCATACAGTTCAGTATTAGCGACTACCATATCTTCAATACATACTTTACCATCTAAAAAGCAATCGTTAATAAAGTGAGGAATAAGTCCATTGATAGTCTTAGTTATAGTAGTCTTTCCACAACCACTTGCACCACATAACAGAACACATTCACCACTTTTAATATTAAGGTCTATATTATATAAATCCATGCGATTTTTATTGTAACCAAAAGATAGATTATCTATTTTAATCATATATAAATAACTCCTTTACTTAAAAAAAATCAAAGCCACGATAAAAATAACTGCAAAAATTGAGATAATAATATCATATGGCTTAATTTTTAATTGGGTTATGGTCGTCTTAGGTGCAGGATTTTCTATACCTCTAGTGACTGCTGCTGAAGATAGTTCCTCAGAAGTTTCTATAGCAGATACCATTAAAGGTACAATATAAGCCTCTACCTTTTTTATTCCGTGAATGTTTCTAAGACGCATAGCATCTTTAATGTAACTAGCCTCCTCACGAATAGCTGGGAAGTATCTAATAGTTACGGTAATTGGAATAATAATCTTTTGAGATATATGTAGCTTTCTTAAAGCCTCAGTGAACTGTTTAAGCGATACCGTCTTTATAATAAGATTTCCTACCATTAAACATGGAAAAACTTTTCTAGCATAAGTCACTATAAGAGAAAAACTCATTGATATAGCTTTTGGAGCATATACTACTATGTACTTCTGTAATAGCAACATTATGACAAAAAACAGCAACCACTTTATCCCAGATTTTTTAACTCCACTTATAAAATACAATATACCCACAAAAAGTATATATCCTACTTCAAGATATATACTACTTTGAGCAAATGCTATAATATTAGATGTTATTAATAATAAAAGTTGTATTCTAGGGTCTATAAGCAGTTTAGATTTATTTTGTTCTAAAGTATTCATAATTATAACATACCAGCCTTCTTGAAGTGTTTATTAAACATTGCTTTAGTTATAAACAATCCTATAATAGAACATATTATTGGTGCTACAAATAGAACTATCAACATTGGTGTAGATGAAAAACCTTCTAAGGTTGCAATATAGTCAGCAGACATACCTTGTTCCTTTAGTTGGTTAAAAAAGCTATCGTGTATTAGCCATACTGGAAGTGGTGAACCTACCATTCCTAATGAAAATAATACAAATGATACAGCATTTCCTTTAAAAGTATTGTATTTAAACAGATATCTAACTAATTCAGCCAAAAGACAACTTATCAAGAAACTTACAAGAATTATTACAGTAAACTGTCCAGTAACGAAGTATATCAAGCCAGTAATAAAGCCCATTATTAGAACTGCTCCAAACTTTTGAACCTTTGTACACATCAACATATATGGAATACCTGATAATAATGATATAAGTGCAGGAAGTAGTATCCAAACTATAGGGTGCAAACCACTTAATATCATAAATATGAAGTTTATTACAAAGTATATAGCCGAAAATATACCTATTGTAATTAAATCTTTGCCTTTTAGAGTTTTATTATTATCCATAAAATAGCCTCCTAAGAATATTATACAATAAACACTCTAAAGGTTAGCAGAGCTAACCTTTTAGAATATCTATTATTTGGATTAAAATTGTTCTATTAATTCAGCCAATTTCTTAGCATTAGTAGGGTCTTCAACACAAGAATAGTGGTTTCCATCAGCATAAAAGACATCAAAATCTCCTAAGCAGATATCTCGCCAGAACTCCATACTTCTTTCGTTGCTATAGAATGAGTTATACGATTCTTTAGCATTAACATAACGAACATCGCCAACGTAAGCATCAATATCCGATGTTATACAGTGTGTAGTTTGAGCAAATATCTCAAAGTAGCTTTTTAAGATATCTGGAGATATCTTTTCATTAGATTTTTTATTAACAATATCGGCATACTTTTGGAAACGCTCATCTTTAGACATTGTTGAAAGTTTTTCTAATGGAACGCTCATATAAGATAGTTCACTATCAGATTTAATCTTATCAAGAACATCTTCTGGAATACAACCGAACTTTTCAGTTATCTTCATAAAGTCGAAAGTATCGCCTACTATACCCAACTCATTGAAATCCACATTAAAGTTAGGCATGAACATCAATTCCATGAATAGTTCGTTGTTAATCTTCCAAGGAATAGTTTGAGCATCTATTAGAACCATATCCACGATTTCAACATCTGCCTCTTGAAGTCTGTTAGCAGTTTGAGTGGATAACCAAGCACCAAAAGAATGTCCAATCAATTGAACTTGTTTGTAACCAGTTTCTAATATCAACTTAGCATAGTCATCAACTAGAGTTTGTAAGCAAGTATCCTTATCCAATTGACAATACTGTTTAATATCTCTAATGGATATAGTCATAACCTTACCCTTATTTTGATGTATCATTTCAGTTATCAAGTTAGACATATTGTTTACAGTACCCAATCCCGAATGGAACACCACTCTAAGAGGGCCATCACCGGCATCATAGAACTTAACTTCTCCAATACTGTTATTAGAACTATTATCATTAGAAGTATCTTGTACACAAGATTTATCTTCTATAAATCTTGATAGTTCAATAATAGTAGGGTGATTTAATATAAATCTAAGTAACTCATCAAAAGGAATGTTTTTAGCAATACTTTCTCTAAGTTTACCAGTTATTTGAGCCATTATTAAAGAGTCTGCACCATATTCAAATAGATTATCATTTAATTGAATACCTCTAATACCAGTATTTTCACATATCGAAAGAATTTCTTTTTGAAGTTCTGTATAGTTTTGATTATCTACACTTACAGACTTAACGCTTACACTATTAGATATCTTATTTTTAGCAAGTTCAAGTAACTGTTTTCTATCTATTTTGCTATTAGCAGTTATAGGTAGATTGTCTAACATTGAAAAACTAGAAGGTATCATGTAAGTTGGAAGATACTCTTTAATATAGTCTTTAAGTTCGGAACTTTCAAGATTATACTTGTTAGTCTTGAACTGTTTTATAAATAGTTCCAAGCCGAAACTCTTTAAAGGACTATCATTTTTAGGGAATACTACAGTAGATGCGTTATTATCTACAATATTTAAAGCATTCAACCAATCATTAGAGTCTAAAAAGGCTTTATTCTGTCTTAAAGAGTCCTCTGGTTTGGTCATCAAGAAACCTTGAGAAGCTAATATCCAAACTTCTTCCTTAACTGGTTCGGTGAATAAGAAGAATCCATTAGGTTTAATCAACTTTTTGATGTTGTTCAAACTATTTAAGATATCTTTAGCATTTTCTAATACACCTACTGCTATGATTATATCATAAGAGTTATCAGAAAAACCTTGTGCATATATATCTTCATCAATATTAAGTGGATATACACTTACTCGATTATTATTTTCAAACTTCTTTTTAGCATTAGGAATAAAGAACTTATTAATATCTGTAACATGATAAGTATAGTTGCTATCACCAAGAGTTCTCATAACCTGTTCCGATGTTGCACAAGTACCAGCACCAACTTCAAGGATATTAACTTTTCTATCTTGTGATTTAACAAATCTATTAACAAACTCGCAAATGCAGATGTTTAAATATTTAGACATCTTATTATTTACATACATATCCAATACTATATCATTTTTACCATCTGGATATAATAGTTTAATAGAGTCTTCTTGTTTGCATAGTAGCTTGTTCAATCTAGTGGAACTCTTATATAGGTAGTCATAGAATATATCTGCACCCATCTCCGATAGCCAATTAGATTTTAAATCTGCCCATAGAGAGTTAATATCTTCCATAGATACGTTACTATATTTAGCATTAATCTTGTAAGAGTCGTTACTTTTGGTTATATAATTGTTATTAACTAATAGTTTAACCCAATATTCAACTAACCATTTATATTGATTATCAATTGAACCACACTCCAAGAGTTGTTGCATAGTAAACTCATCACTATTGATACAATTCTTAATTGCAAAAATCATAGATTGCATAATAGCATTATCTTTAACTAATACGGCATCATCAAGCACCTTTTTAGTTAGATGGTTCATAGTCAATTCTGCGTTTGCATTAAGATTTTCATACAATCTTTCAGACTTTTCTAAAATTGAACTTCTTTCTTCTTTAGAATTAACCTTAGTTTCGTAGTAGCACAATAAAGATTTTTCATCATTACTTTCATAGTATACAACGGCACTATTTTCAACCTTAGGATTTTCGTCTATAGCGTGTTCAATTTCGCCCAACTCTATACGATGTCCATTAAGTTTTATTTGATGGTCTGCTCTACCTAAAAATTCAATTTCGCCATTAGAATGATATTTTCCTAAATCACCAGTTTTGTACATCATTTCGCCAGTAGATTTATCTTTAATAAATTGAGCGTTAGTCTTTTCGATATCGTTGTAATATCCAGTAGCTAAACCCTTACCCAAGATATATATTTCACCCTTAACACCAATAGGACAATCATTGAGTTTTTTATCTAAAATTCTAAACTTTTGATTTGCTAAAGGTTTTCCATATGGAATACTATTAAAGCCTTCAACTCTGCCGTTATAGTTATGATATATCGACCATATAGATGCCTCTGTAGCACCACCTAAACTTACAACTTGAGCATCTTTAGAATACTCTAAGAAGTTATTAGGAAGATTTAAAGGTATCCAGTCACCCGATAGCAATACCAATCTAATACTAGATAGGTCAACCGATTTTTCACTATCTGCATATAGCATTAACATCTGTAGCAAAGATGGAACACTGTTCCAAATAGTAACCTTGTTATCTTGAACCAACTTAGAAATGTAAGCAGGTTCTTTAACTCTTGAAGATGTAGGATATACTACTGTACCACCTACTGAGAGTAATCCAAATATATCATATACAGATAGGTCAAAGTTTAATTGAGATATTCCAAGTACGCTATCATTTGATGTAACATTGTACATTCTATTAATATCTTCAATGGTATTAACTGCACCCTCATGAGTTATCGCAACGCCTTTAGGTTCGCCAGTAGAACCAGATGTAAATATTATGTATGCTAAATCTGTATCCGAACCTATTATTGATAGTTTACCAGTAGATGTATAATCTAAAATATCAGCATTTATAATATTAACATTTTCAGGATATTCCATATCTATATTAGATGTGGTTACTACTGTAGTTATACCAGTCTTATTTATAATGCTTTCTGTTCTCTTTTTACCTTGGCTCATGGTAAACGGAACGTATACACCATTACCCGATAGTATAGCTATAACTGTAGCTACTTGATATATAGACTTCTCTATAGATACACCTATCAACTGTTTTTCTATGCTACCATTTTCAATTAACTTGCAGTAGATACCATATGAAATATCCATTAATTGCTTGTAAGTATAACTCTTATCATCGCAAACTATGGCTATCTTATCTGGAGTTTTTTCTGCTTGTTTAATTATATTTTCATGCAATAGATGTTTTGGCAACTCTAAAGTAGTATCATTAGCCTTTGCTAGAATATCTACTTGATTTTGTGGCAATCTAAATAGACTATCATCTACAGTAGGATTTTCACCTAACTTAGTTAAGATATTCTTAAAGCAATCGAACATATCATTGATAGTATTTTCATCAAAAACACCCTTACGAATATCCCAATTGGCCTGCATACCAAAAGAACCGTCCATAACTTGACAATCTATGAATACTTGTGGTGTTTGACTTATTCCAATACCAGTAACCATTCCCTGCAAAGCACCCGATTTTATAGATGATAACAAACCTATAGCACTTGTAAATACATAAGGCATAAATGAAGCATCTTTGCCTTTCTTTCTGTTCAACTCTCTCATGAACTCAACGCCAGAGTATAGAGTATGGTCAAGGTCTTCAAACAATCTTGAGTTAGTTTGCTTACAGTTTTCAATAAATGAGTTATCATTATCAAAGTCGACCTCTAGTAGATTTAAACTAGTAAAGTCACCAATGATAGTATTAACTTCCTCATGGAGTGGCTGTCTGTTTAAGACGGTCAAATTAAGAGCAAATCTCTTATTTTGACTATACTTTTCTAATACCGATGCATATACCATCAAAACTAAAGTAGTAGGTGTGATAGCGTTCTTTAGAGCATACTTTTTAATATTTTCCCATTTATCCAAAGGAAGTTGTAAGAACTTTCTTTCAAAACGAGCCTTTAAGTTGCTATCATATCTATTTACGTCTATCTTAGGAGCTTCTGGGAAGTTTTCCAACTTTTCAAGCCAATAACTCTTATCTAGTTTAAACTTAGAACTAGATTTCAACTCTCTTTCAGCGATAACGTAATCTCTAAAGCTGACATTAACGTCTGGGATACTATCAATCTTGCCAAAGTATAGAGCCTCAAATTGAGATAATAGTATCCAAATACTAGTCCAATCGGCGATAATAAACTCAATAGAGAAGTGCATTATCGAACCGTCGCCATCATCTGAAACGGCAACCGAGAAGTAAGGAACTTCACCTATAGTATACTTATTATGTCCCATTTCCTCCTGAATTTCTTCAGGGGATTTATCTCCATAATACTTAACCTTAAAGTAAGGAGCATCTTTTAATATTTTTTGATATCCTTCTTCAAAGATAACTGCTCTAAGCATTTCATGTTTTTTAACCAATTCGTTCCAAACGTATTCAACTCTATCAACGTCCAACTTTGGATAGTTCAATTGTAAGTATATGTGACAAGCAACGTCACCATATTCAAATAAGTTATTTCTACCCATCAAGTAAGATTGTTGAACATCAGTAAGAACAAAAGGTTCATATCTATCAGCGATATTATTTTGTATAGTAATATCAGTAACATTATCCTTTAATATATCCAAAATTTCAGTTTTAAAGGCTTTTAGATTAGCAATATCGGTATTATTTAAAACACCTGCATTAGCTTTGTAACCAATCTTACCATTTTTATACCATAAAAGAACTCCTTTTTTATTTAAAGAGTTTATTATAGATAATGCTTTTGTAATTCTTTCTTCCATAAAACCTCTCCTAAAAACAATCAATTCAAAGTATTTTGAATTTTCTTAATATCTATTAGACTAACCTCATCGGGATTTATTAAAACTGGAAAACCCAATTCGGAAGTGATTTGTTGCCAAATCTTAGCATTTAAGATTAACTTAGTATAATACTTATTAAAAGATACTACATTATTACTTTGAATATCTTTAATAAATGCAAGTATATTTTCTGAGATAGCATATATCCACTCATCAAAAAATACCGACTTGAATGAACGTTCTTCACAAGTAGTAATTTCCACGCTACATGGAGTATCTAATTCCTTTGAAGATACATCTGCACTATTAGAACTTATTAGCATATCGGAATTTAATGGAACGTGCATTTTACTATGCCATCTTACAGGCCCTTGAGTATCCTCAAGACAAAGTCTTCCCGAACTAGTTATAATAGTTATCTTGTGTAGATAGTGCATATAGTTGTCGGGTTCTTTAGGATTAACCTCGTTATGTATTTGAAATAACGTTGGTATACTATTTATGCTACCATGTACAAAGTGAAAAGGTTGAGAGTTTTTATTAACGCTATCTATTTTAAAAGGTCTTAACGATGGCAAAGCCTCGGAAAGAACTTCCACCATTGGATACAATACTTGAGATGCTGAACCAATATCTAAATATAAAGGCTTAGATATCTTACAGATTTCTTTAGAATAGTCTATAAACTTTCTAATGTGAGGTAAAAACTTATATAAATCTCCTACACAATAAAAGACCTTGTTCTTTTTAGCTACCTTTATACATTCTTCTATATCCTTAAAGTGAACTGGTTGTTCTTGAATGACATTAATTCCTTTAGATAGCAAATCCAAAGCAATATTAGTACCCTTACCTCCTAATACCGATGACCTTGCTACTACACAAGCTAATGAAATATCACTGTCCAAATCATCTATGGAGGTGTAACACTTAACGCCATACTTTTCAGCACACTTTTTAGACCTCTCGCTACCAGTAGATAGTATTCCATTAAAAGATACATAATCTGTTAATCTAGTAAGAGCCTCACAATAGAACTGTCCAAAAGTAGTACCACAAACTATTGTTTTTAACTTTGTATTTGACATCTTAAATTTCTCCTAAGCAATCGTTGTTAAAGTCTTCAAGAGGGCAATCGTAAACATCAAAGATATAAGTATTAGAACTTTCTTGTATTCTTTGCACAATGTAAGGTAGATACTTTTCATATAGTACGGTATCGGCTAATTGAGTAAATGGGAACAATCCCACATTACCAGTATAGTCGGCACATATATCGGCACAAATACCAGTTACCAATCCAGTTAAGTTAGATGGATTTCCAGACTTTAGTATTAAAGTCTTAAAAGATTTATCTCCATTAGATAAAGTTCCAAATACTTCAATCATGAATATCATATGTTCGTCGCTTTTTACGTTGTATAACTTGCTATTTTTAACTAAGTTTTCCACGGCTTCTTTTGGATTGCTATGGAACATTATCGCAGAACTTTCGATAATACTCTTAAACTTGCCCAACTTCATAGCCATATACCAGTTAGCGTTATCATTTAGATGTATCTTGTTAGCGACGTATTTAGTTTCGTTATCCACATAAGGATTTAACGATACTTCTTCAATAAATGGAAGATAACACTTGTTAATCTTTTTTAGATTAGCACTACTATCCACATTAGATACACCATCAAGATAATCGTATGCAGCACCTTTGGAAAAAACTCCTTGTAATGATGTTATATGCTTAAAACTATCTATGGAAGTGAAATCTTTAGCCACATATGTGGATAAAACTCCCGAAAGCCCTGGTAAAGCACCTGAACCATATATGCAAGTAACGTCACTATTAGATATATCCATGTTAGCTAGATATTCATTTATACCAGCATCGATATACTTTTTATTATTTTCAATACATATTTTAGCAATCTTGTGACCGTTCTTAGATGAAAATGCTACTGTATTTACTACAACGTCCATATCTTGAATATAGTTTTTTAGAGCCACTTCGTCATTAACATCAAGATTAGTCCATTCAACGCCATCAAGATACTGTAAATCTTCAGCAGATACCTTAGAAATATCACGACCAGAGGCATATAGTTTATACTTTTTAGTATCATATAGATATCTTAAAGCATGACTTCCAATATTGCCATATGCACCTAATACACAAACTTTTAACATTATAACTCTCCTTCTTCTATATCTTCCATTTCAAAAGATTTCTGTTCCAAAAGTTCGCAAAAATCTTGAAGTTTAGAAGTTTCGAATAACTCTTTTAACGAAACAGTTATTGACATTTTTTCTTCCAATTGAGTTAAAAAGTGAGTAGCTAATAGACTATCTCCACCTATTTTAAAGAAGTTAGAGTTTCTATAGACATCTACATTTAATATATCTTTCCACATTTTAGAAATATTAACTTCCATATCTGTAACAGGAGGTTCTTGTTTTTCGTCATCTAGTTCAGCATTCACCAAATTTTTTAGATATTTAACATCTACTTTACCATTGCCAGTAAGTACGAAGTTTTCCAACTTTAAAATCTTTTGAGGAACCATATACTCTACAAGATTTTTCTTAGCAAACTCTAAAAGACTACTTTCACTTAAACCATGAATACCCGTAAAGTTACTAGCTGTTAATAAGAAAGCATTTGAACCATCAAAGTTGATATAAGATACATCTTGATATCCTACCTTAGAAAATACTTTACTCCATTCGTTGCTTGTAAGCATAGGATTAAATCTTTCTGGTCTGTATGGAGGAACAAACTTAGTGAAACCAAGTTCTATAATAGCAGAGTTCAATAGTGCAAATGGTGGTAATGAATTTAAATCAAGAACCATAACTTTACCATCAGAATTTAATAAATCTGCGATAGTTTTAACTTCTGCATCGGCATTTAGTTCGCTATGTAGGGTATTCAATATTACTATATAGTCGAAATTAAATCTAAGGTTATCATCTATGGATTTCTTAACTAGTACAGACTTATTACACTTAGAACTAACTTCAGGATTTTCTAAAGTTATGTTTAACTTAAATCTATCCTTATCGAAAAGAGTAACGTCTGCACCGTTTAATTTAGATATCAAATTACCAGCAAGTACGCCACTAGAAACTCCATATATTGCCACCTTAGGATTTTCTTTAGAGTTTATCTCATCAGCAATATTTTGGATAGCTTTAACTACTCCAGTTTCATTAAGAGCATTTTTTTCAAGAAGATTTTCTTTATCTTCAATGAATACTAACTCACTTTTTTCGCCCTTTAAGATATCCATAGCTAACTGAACGTTAGAATAGAACTTATTACCTATAAACTCATCTTTTTTAGATGTTGAAAAAGATGTATCTTTTAAGATAACATTGTCACCATCTATAGTAAGAACGTCACACTTAGATAGCCAATATAACCAATATATAATAACTGGTTCAAACTTATCTAAGAACTTACTGGATATATCATGAATATTATATACATCTCCAACCTTAGAGTTATTAAGTCCAAGAATTTCAAGTAGATAGTACACTACAAAGATATATTCAATATTATTATCCTTATCATATGAATACTTTTCAACGGTTCTTTCATTGAAATCAAACTTAAAAGATTGCTTCTCTGTAACTGCTGATACTATATAGTTACTACTTCCTACTTGATTGATAAATGCAACTGCTCTTTCTACTGATGGATACTTTTCAAGAACTTTTTCAATTTCACCCAATTCAATTCTGTAGCCGTTCACTTTAACTTGAGTATCTTTTCTACCTAAGAACTCTATATTACCATCACTTAGATATCTACCCATGTCACCAGTCTTGTACCATCTTTTATCATCTTGTACATAGAAGGATTTATCAGTAAGTTGTGGATTTCCAACATAACCCTTAGCAACTCCACGACCACCGATTATCAATTCACCTTCTTGATTTTCTTTGCAATCTTGACCATTAGCGTCTACTATTCTAAACTCTTGATTACTTAAAGGTTTACCATAATAAGCATACTTATTATTTAAATCCTTATCCGATAGTTCATAGTAGTTAGACCAAATAGATGCCTCAGTAGCTCCACCTAATGATACAAAAGTGAAACCTTTAATATGTTCTTTTAACTTGCTATATAGTTTAACAGGAACCCAATCTCCTGATAGTAACACTAATCTTAACTTAGAGTTATCTAACTTATCCTTAGCAGAAATCAAGAGCATTTCAAATAAAGCAGGAACAGAGTTCCAAACGGTAATATTATACTCTTGTAGATACTTCAACCACTTAGAAGTTTCTCTTGAGTTATCCTCATTTAGAACAAATAAAGATGCTCCAGAAGATAGACTTCCGAAAACATCAAACACGGATAAATCGAAGTCTAAAGCACTTACAGAGATAAATCTATCATTAGAGTTTATATTATATCTGTTAATAATATCGTCTATGGTATTATACGCAGAGTCATGAGAGATTTCAACGCCTTTAGGTTCTCCAGAAGTTCCAGATGTAAATATAATATATGCACTAGATGTTACATCTTGAGTATCGCAAAAATCTATTGGCTGATATTCTTCAAGATTTTCTATAGTAAGTACAGATACATCTTTTAACTCTTGATATTTTTCAGCATTTTGCATATCGGTTAATAAGTATCTAATATTAGCAATACTGCAAACTTTTTCATATCTAGATAAAGGTTGTTTAATTCCAACTGGAACGTAAGTTGCTCCAGCAGAGAGTATTCCCATTATAGCTACTATCTGGTTGATACCTCTAGGTAATGATAGACTAACATAGTCGCCAGTCTTAACGCCTATACTCTTTAAGTAGTTTGCTAACTTTAAAGATTTTTCTGCAAGTTGACTATACGTCAATACTTTTTCTGAACTGTCATCTACCTCTAAAAGAGCCACATTGTTAGGCGAACTCTTAGCGATTTCAAAAAATCTTTTATGAATTAGTTGTCCTTTTCTTAATTGAAAAGTATTATTAACCTCATTGCGTATTTGAATAAAATCTTTTTTTAAAGATGAACTCATGTAACACCAAGCCTTTCCACTATATATAATAGATATCTAACGGTTAGCAAACGCTAACTATTGATTTCTATACCCCCATGATTTAAATTTTTCTATACTAAAAACATAGGTTATTATATCATTCAAAGATACATTTGTCAATTTAGTTAGCACTGCCTAACTATATACTAACAAAAGACATCATAAAACATAAAGTTCCATGATGCCTTTAAGGTTACTTTTTCAAAATAAGAGTGGTTTTGCCATCATTTAGACCTATAATAGACCTTTCAACTTTAGGGTGTTTTATAGAACGTATGTATTGTTGTAAGGCTTTGCCTCCGTTATATCCATGAATAACTTCAATTTCTCTTACAATTTTAGGACAACTTTTCAATACAGATTGCATCTCTTTTTTAGCCTGTTGAACAGTCATACCATGAATATCCAAAATTAGAGTAAATCCCACTATTTGAGCATTTAAACTAAGCATAAGTATAAAATATCCTTTCTATAGATTTAGTTAACTATAGTGTAACATCAAAAGAAGATAAAGTCAACATAAGAAAATCCATCAAATAATATGATGGATTTTCTAATATTTTATTGAAAAACAGGAATGATGTATTCTAAAAAAATCAAAGAATTTTATTCAAGAGTTTTTAAGTACTCCAATAGAACTTTTTCACTTTCTTGAGCATCATAATCAGCTATGAAATAGACTATATCACCATAACTTCCGACTATACTCTGTTCAGCGATTTCCTTGTGTTCAGGATAGAAAGCATCAGTATTGATAAGTTTATCCTTACGAGCTTGTAAATCTTGCATAGCCGATTGAGTATCTTCTGCTTGAATTAGTATAATTTCAGCAATTACGGCACTCATAGGGCATTGCATAACTAATATCTGTTTATAGTTAGGATTATCTGCTTGTAGAGTAAAATATTCTTGGATAATATCCTTATCATCAATTTCCGATAGACTAGCCCATTCAACTTTAGATGTAACTTCATCTACCATAGCGTGTAAGTCCACAACGTCGCTATTTGATGTAGTATCATCACTACTTGATGTTTCATCTTGAGAGGTTTCACTTTCGGAAGTTTCTTCAACAGTAGTTTGAGCAGTACTATCTGTATTGGAAGTATCTTGAATGTCATTATTAGAGTTACTCTGTCCACAAGCGACCAAGCTAACGGTCATACAAGATATTATTAAACATAACATTAACTTTTTTAACATAACTATATACCTCAAATAAGTAATTAGGGCGACTTAGTCGCCCACATAAATGGCGACTTAACTAACGAGTAGCATCATCTAAAGCAGTTTGAACACCTTCGCCGATATCATCAACGATATCACCAGCACCAGAACCAATATCATCAATAATATCACCAGCATCAGAACCAATATCCTTGATTATATTATTAGTATCAGAACTTAAAGTATCTGTAACATCATTGGTGATAGAATTTTCAGTAGCTTCATCAGTAACTTGTGTATCTAAAGTTGAAGTATCGTCAGTAGTCTGTTGAGTAGTTTCGCTAGTAACGGTAGTATTAGAAGTAGTTTCATTCATAGTATTATTTTTATTAGTAGAACTATCTTTACCACCACAAGCGGTAAACATTAAAGTTGTCATAGTAGCAATAAGCAAAACGGATATCTTTTTTTTCATAGAAAAATCTTCCTCTCTAAATAATTCCCATAAGATTATGGCTTATAGTATATTATTTCAAATAAGCAAGAAGATTATACGCTTAATCTGTTATAAGTTGAAAATTAATAGTATATAAACTTTTTATATCGTTGTTAGTGTTTAAAATTTGAGTAATAACATTTTTAGCATTTTCTAAAGCGTCATCTAAGATACCATTGTCTAACGCACGTTGTTCCATATCGACTTTACTCTGGGCAAAAAATGAACTATAATCATCTAAAGTAATAGGATTAAATATGTTGTTACTTTCGTCAAAGATTTCAACACTATCCTCATGGGTTTCATGACTAAGAATTTTTGCACTTGGCAGATGTATAGTTATAACTTTTGTAACCTCGTTTATGTCCAACTGTATTTCTTTTGTATCCACACCAGCTTTAATAGTTCCGTTCCAACTTAGAATAAACGACTTATTTGTCAATGGAATTTCATAGCCTTTGTACGTTTGAGAGTTTTCAAACTTGCTCATATCTGTATATATGTATTTTATAGTAGCAAGTTCGCCTATCGATTGTACATCGTTTATAACTTGTATTGAGTTTATAACTGGTACAGTTTCCTCTTTAGAGGCAGTATTTTCAAAGATAATTCCACCTATAAAACACCCACCCGATACAATACATATTATTAAAAATAGTATTATAAAATGAAATATTTTATTTTTAGTGTTTATCTTTTTAGGAAGTAACTTTTCTTTATCTTTAAAATCTTCCAACCGAATAAACTCCTTTCGGAAATATTTTAATAACGTTCTACAATAATATAATATCATATTATAGTTTACAAATCAATAGAGTTATTATTACATTACTATTACAAAAATACTGTTATATGGTTATAATTTGTAATATTTTTTTGATTTATAAATCCTCTAGGGATAGCGTTGCTATACCATTTAAACTTTCGTCTGTAGTGATACCGTTTATATAGTTAAAGTATCCTTGACAAGCTATCATAGCACCATTATCGCCACACCATTTTAGGTCAGGCATATAGAACTCAAAACCGTTATCTTGACAGGCTTTCTTTAGATGTTCTCTAACGCCACTATTAGCCGATACTCCTCCAGCTACTGCGACCTTGGTATATCCAAGATTTTTACTAGCTAGTATAGTCTTTTCGGTGACTATTTCAGAGATGGTCTTTTGTAAACTTGCAGATAAATCGTTAAAGTTGGTATCTATGCCCTTCTGTTGATTGTTGTGTATTAAGTTGATTACAGCAGTTTTCAATCCAGAGAATGAAAAATCGTAGATACTTCCAGTAACCTTAGGTTTTGGCAAATGATACGCATTTGGATTTCCTAACTTAGATGCCTTATCTACTTGCACTCCCCCAGGATAACAAAAACCCATCGCTCTAGCACATTTGTCGAAACATTCACCAACGGCATCATCTTTAGTTCTGCCCACCACTCTAAATTGAGTGTAAGATAGTACTTCTACTATATGACTATGTCCACCACTTACCACCAAACACAAATACGGAGGTTTCAAGTTTGGAGTAGTTATATAGTTAGTTGCAATGTGTCCAGCTATATGATGTACAGGTATCAAAGGTTTATCGGTCGCCATAGCTAGACCTTTCGCAAAACTGATACCTACTAACAACGCTCCAATTAAACCTGGGGCATAGGTAACGGCAATACCATCAATATCATTAAGAGTTAAGTTTGCATCAGCTAGAGCCTTTTCAGTAACTCCTAGAATATTTTCGCAGTGTCGCCTAGAGGCAATCTCTGGAACTACTCCACCATACTTTTTGTGTTCTTCTATTTGAGTGCTAACTACAGAAGATAATATCTTAGTACCATCTTCCGATATAGCTACTGCTGTTTCATCACAAGAACTTTCTATTCCTAAAATTAACATTTTAAATTATCCTTTCTAATTGAATTAAAATTTAAATAATCATATAATGATTTTCAAAAATATAGGGATTATTTTATAATGCTTTCATCATTAAGATAGCATTTTCCCTAGGATAGTCATAATAATTTTTTCGTTCGCCCACTATTTGAAAGTTTATCTTTTTATAGAGTTTTTGTGCAGATATGTTACTCTTTCTAACCTCAAGATATATATTAGTAGCAATACCAAAGACTTCAAACTCTAACTGTTTGAATAGTGTTTCTGCAATACCATTTCTTCTATAAGGGATATCTACGGCAATACTATGAATTTCGCAATCTTCAGCGACTAGAGTAGCTATTAAATATCCCATAATAGTATTACTGCCATCAACGGCTTTTAAGAAGATGTATCTATAGGAAGTATCTTCAAGATGGTTTATAGCATACTCAATAGATTTTTCATTCCAATAGTCGTATGGTAGACAAGTTTTGTCAATTTCTGCAATGCGAGATATATCCTCTAGGGAGGCACTTTGAATATTAATGAGCATCGAACCAACTACCTCCAATATTTACCTCCACGGTTAGTGGTACGGATAGTTTCATAACATTTTCCATTTCTTCTTTGACTATCTTGGCTACCACTTCAGCACAAGATTTATCACTTTCGATTAGAAGTTCATCATGAACTTGTAGTATCAAATTAGCATTTAGATTTTCATTTTTCAATCTGTTGTATACATTTATCATAGCCAACTTTATAATATCTGCCGATGAGCCTTGTATTGGAGTATTCATAGCTATACGTTGTCCGTTAGCTTGAAGTAGTTTACTATCGGAATTAATTTCAGGAATGAATCTAATTCTATTTAAGATAGTCTTTACATATCCAAGTCGTTTGCAATCTTGAACGGTTTTGTCCATAAAGGTTTTAATATTTGGATACATTTTAAAATAGTTATCAATATATAGTTTAGCGTCCTCTTTGGATATATTTATCTCCTTAGATAGCTTACTTGCTCCCATACCATATATTAAACCAAAGTTAATGGATTTCGCTACACCTCTCATTTGAGGAGTAACCTCACTTTCAGATTTATGGAAGATTTTCATAGCAGTAGCCGTATGAATATCTTTATTAGATATAAAGTTATCAATCATATTGGTATCTTTGGACATTATGGCAGTTATACGCAGTTCAATTTGATTATAGTCTGCATCTATTAGAACTTTATCAGCATCGGTAATAAAAAACTTTCGGATATTTTTAGCAAACTCATTTCTAATAGGAATGTTTTGTAAGTTAGGTTCTGCTGAGGACAATCTACCTGTACGGGTTTCTGTTTGACGGAATATAGTGTGTATTCTGCCATCGGAAGCCACTGTTTTTAAAAGGCCATCTAAATAGGTAGATTTCAACTTATGATAAAATCTATAGTCTATAACTAGCTGAACTATAGGGTGACTATCTTTTAACTTTTCAAGAACGTCATTATCTGTAGAGTAGCCAGTCTTAGTCTTTTTGCCCTTAGGAAGTTTTAAATCTTCAAATAGAACTTCTCCAAGTTGCTTAGGCGATAGTATCTTGAACTCTTTATTAGCACAAGAATATATCTTTACTTCTAAATCTTTTAATAGGGCATCAAGTTCGCTTTGATATTTTTTAACCGTTGGAACGTCTACTTTAACACCTACTTTTTCCATACGTGCAAGTACTTCTGATAGTTTAATTTCCAAATCTTCAAGATTATTCATATCTAGGTCATAAACCTTAGTAGATAGTACTACGTTTAGTTCTGGTAAAGAATATATATCTGCATATTCGCCCAACTCTTGAAAGTAGTCTATATTGTAGGCATCGCAGAGCGACTTAACGGTGTACTTTTTAGATGATGTATCTAATAGATATCCACAAAGTTCAGCATCTGTTGAGATGTTCTTAATGTTATCAGTATACACATAGTGATTTTTAACCGATATTGTAGCTTTATACTCACTACTTTCAAGATAATCTATAATAATACTTGGATTACTAGTTTCATAGATTTTTCCGTTATCGTTGATGTATAAAGTATCATTATTTATAACATAGTTAGTTAAAAAAGATTTAGTTCTAAAATTATCGTATAGTAACTGCGGATTTATAGTTGGAACTTCTCTAATTAAAGGAGTATCTAAAGTGATATCCAAACTTGAACTAGTTAGATTAAACTTTTCTATAAAGGTTTTCATTTCAAGATATTCAAAAATTTCAAGCAGATGTTTTTTATCGCTTATAGAAGTGTATCTGTAGTTATCAAGAAGGGTATCTATAGGGGCATATCTGTTTATAGTAGCCAACTTTTTACAGAAAAAAGCGTCCTCTTTACCATTGATTAACTTACTATACATGGCTTTCTTTACTTTAGATTGCACCTCATCAATATGATTATATATATTTTCAACAGTGCCATACTCCTGTATAATAGGAGTAGCTGACTTATCACCAATACCCATAATACCATGATAGTTGTCTGAACTATCACCTACGATAGCTTTAAAATCTATTAGATTAATAGGCTTAAAACCGAACTCTTTAGTAAAAACTTCTTTAGTATAAACCTCTTGATTTTGTTTTTTCAATAGTGTAACGGTAGTATTATCGCTAATTAGTTGCAAGATATCTTTATCCCCAGATAGCATTGTACAAGGTATACTATTTTCATCGCAAACCCTTGATAACGTTCCAAGAATATCATCAGCCTCATAGCGAGGACACTCCACACACTTTATGCCCATAGAGGTTAGAATTTTTTTGATATACTCAAACTGAGTAATTAAATCTTGTTCCATGCCATTACGATTACTTTTATACTCTGTAGATAGTTCATGTCTAAACGTTGGAACGTCTGTATCGAAAGCCACTGCAACGTGAGTAGGTTTGTATCTTTTAGAAACTCCAAGATAAGTATTTAAAAATCCAAATATTGCATGAGTAGGAACGCCATCTTTATTAGAAAGAGGTTTAACTCCATGATATGAACGGTGCAAAAGACTATTACCATCTATAATTAAAAATTTATCCATAAAAAATCTCCTTAGTTTAATTCTAATAGATATTATATCACATTTTATGATTTAAGACTATCTATTTTTAAAAAAATATGATAGAATATTATCGGAGGTACTTTTAAATATGAATTATGTAAATATTGGAAACGTTAAAATAGAAAAAACTTTAGCACTTGCTCCAATGGCTGGAGTGGCTGACAAACCTTTTAGACATCTTTGCATGGAATACGGTGCTAGTTACTGCGTTACTGAAATGGTATCATCTAAAGGATTATGCTACTCCGATAGTAAAACTTCGGAACTATGTACTATCTCAAATGATGAGCGTCCGTGTGGTATTCAGTTATTTGGTTGTGAACCTGACTTCATGGCTAAAGCTGTAGATTTAATTTTGCCATACAATCCTGATATAATAGATATAAATATGGGTTGTCCCGTGCCTAAGATAGTAAATAATGGTAGTGGTTCGGCACTAATGAAAAATATCCCGTTAGCTATGGATATCGTTAAAGCAGTAAAGAGTGCTACTGATAAACCAATATCTGTAAAAATGCGTATAGGTTGGGACGATACTTCTATTAATGCTATAGAGTTCGCAAATGCTATGGAAAAGTCTGGTGCAGATGCTATTACCGTTCATGGTAGAACTCGTATGCAATTCTACTCTGGTAAGGCTAACTGGGATATCATTAAACAGATTAAACAAAACTCATCTATACCAATTATAGGCAATGGTGATGTTGCATCTCTACAAGATTGCTTAGATATGTACAACTATACTAATTGCGATTTAGTCATGGTAGGTCGTGGAGCGTATGGAAATCCGTTTCTATTTAAAGAAGTAAAATCCTATTTTGATGGAGTTCCATATATCAAGCCTACCATTCAAGACAAAATGGATACTATGTTATATCACATAAGATTAATACTAGAAAATAGCAAATCTGAGGAACTTGGAATTAAACTTGCTAGAAAACATTCTGCTTGGTACATGACTGGTCTATACGGTTCAGCCAAATTTCGCTCAAGATGTTATAGCCTATCTTGTTATAACGATGCCGTTGAGTTAGCTAAAGATTTCTTAAAGTTACAAGAAAATCATAAAGATACTTAATACAAACTTAGGACAGATATTAATATCTGTCCTAAACTGTTATATAAAATCTTTAACGTGCATAGTTTTAACATGAAGTTTCATGTTATCCATGATACTAAGAACTGCTTTTCCAGAGTTTTGTTTGTACTCACCTATAGCATCTTGAAGATATATCAAAGGTTTGCCTGTATCTATGATATCTAGTGCCGTAGATAGAATACAACAGTCGGCAACCACGCCACATATTGCAACAGCATCATGACTATCTATCAAACTTTTGAGAATATCCGACTTATAACATGAATACGTTGACTTATCCACTATTGGATATTCTTTCAAATAGGGTTCAAAATCGGCTATGATATCGTTTAGAAAGACAGAACTATTAATATCCATATACTTTTTATTATAGTTATTCCAAGTGCCTACGGGATTTTTAGATGCTATAAATCTAGTAAATACCACATCGTAGCTTTTATTAGGGTTTTCACATAGCATTTTAATTTTAGGAATAATATCCAAGATATTAGCACATTCCCAAGGTTGATTAGGTAAGTAAGCATTTTGCATATCCACGATTAATAATAAATCTTTCATAAAAAACACCTCATTATAGTAAAAATCTCACCATAAGTATGATGAGATTTTTAAATTAAAAATATACATTAACTAGCAATTGATATTTGGAGTTCCACTATCTTTTAGAAGTGCTATCAATAGGAATATCCAACCAACTAGTGGAATGAAACCTATACAGTAGTACCAACCACTATGACCAGCATCTCTAACTCTTTGAACGGCTAGACTTAAACCTACTATAGTTAAAGCAAAATCTATTATATAATAAGCTATAGCATATATAGTTCCTATCACTTGAATGTTTCCAAGAATTAAATTAGCTACCGATAATACTGCACATATTATTATAGTTTCCAAAACATAGAACCAATAATCATGAACGTTTATTCTACCATCTTGAATGTTTGGGGTCAATGAAACCATTGCTAAAAAATGATTTGCTAAATTCATTAAAAAATCCACTCCTTGTTAATATTAAGATATCTATATTATAATCAATAGATGGAAATTTGTCAAGTAAAATTTAGCAGTATGTCCAATAAACATCACATCAAGTCGGATACGACTTCAATAGCCTTATTAAGTTGAGTATCTTCCGTATCATCTTCGGATAGTATTACTTCATAATCGGGAGCTAAACCAACCCCATGATAACATTCCTTGCCTACTATGTTGTAAGTAGCTACAGTTAATATAACTGCTCCACCGTTGGTCAAAGGCTGAGTTACTTGCATAACACCTTTACCATAAGTATTCTCGCCCACCAATTTGGAGTTTGCTAACTCACGCATAGCAGATGAGAATATTTCACCTGCACTAGCAGTCATGCCGTTAGTTATAACTACACTAGGTACAGATATAGTACTATCGCTATCAGATTTTACTATAGTTTTAGTAGAACCATCTTTATAAGTAGCCTCTGCGATATCACCTTTAGGAACTAAATCGTTCAAGCACCCTTGAACAGACGTAGTATATCCACCAGTATTATTTCTAAGGTCGAATATGAACGCCTTAGCACCATCGTTTAATAGTTCTTGATACACCTTATTAAACTGGTCGGGAGTGTTAGTGTAAAAGTGAGTAATTTGAATATATCCTATACTATTATCTAGCATTTTGCCCATAGCAGTATCTACTTCCATAATAGTTCTGCTAACGGATATATCTAAAGTTTGACTATCTCTTAATACGGATAGCGTAACAGAAGTATTATCATCGCCATCTTTTATTAAAGATATGCTTTCAGTATAACCAGTTTCAGCAACATCTTTTCCATCAATAGATTTAATTATATCGCCTACCTTAATACCAGACTTCTCAGCAGAAGTATTTTCGCTAACCTCTTGAACTTGAATATAACCATCATCTAATAGTTTAACGGTGATACCAATTCCAACACTTTGACCTGCATCTTTAATTTGAGCTTTATTATATTCTTCAGGACTTTCATACCTAGAATACTTATCATCTAAGCTAGATACATAACCATTAATAGCACCATCTAATAGTTTGCTGTCATCATAATCGGTATAGAACGAACTTTCCACAAAGGTTTCGGCTTGAAAAAATGATTTAAAACTCTTTAGAGTAGTATCCAAAGAGAGCATAGTTTTACCATATGATGCCATTGAATATATATTAATCACCATTATAGTGAGTATCGCACCACACATAAGTAATACTATACTAGATACAATTTCATGTAATGAAGTTTTTAACTTAAACTTTTCCTTAGAAGTATCTGTTAAATTTTGAACATCTGTAGAACTGTTTAGTTTATCATGTTTATTCAATACACACAACTTCTTTCTTTATTATGATAAGAATGGGAGTGGGTCTATTCTTTGACCGTTCTGTCTAACTTCAAAGTGTAAATGATATCCTGTAGAATAACCAGTAGTACCTACATGAGCGATAGTCTGTCCTCTTGATACGTGTTGTCCCATAGAAACATCTATAGATTGACAATGTCCATATAGAGTGGCATAGCCATTTCCGTGGTCTATTATTACATAGTTACCAAATCCACCACCACAACCACAACTGGAGTACTTTGGATAGTTATGCGTACAATAGTTACTAACTAATATTACTGTACCACTTTCAGCAGCGACTATATCTGCACCCATGACGTTTGCTCCAGATATATCTATTCCGTAGTGCATACCTTGACTGTTCCAAGTTCTAATAGTATAATATTCCGTGATGGTATAAACCCCAGGGACTGGCCAGTTAAAGAAGCCACTAGTCAACCTATCTTGATAAGGGTTCTGCGTAGTAGCTTGAGTTCCTATAGTAACTGGAACAGTATTAACGGTTTGTGGAGATGTATTTACTGTAGTATTTTTAGCCTCCTCCTCTTTTAAAGAGATGCTCTCCGATATGCTTTGAGAAATACTCTGCGAAATGTATATGCTTTCACTTTTAGATACACTTTCACTTTCCGATATACTTTGGCTTTCTGATATACTACTCTGTATATAATAATCTTCAATAGCCTTTTGAATCTTCTTTTCTTCCTCTTCTTGTTCTTTTTGATATTGTTGCAATGCTTTTAAATTGGAATTTAAGTTTTCTTTTTCTAAAGATATCTTATCCAACTCATCTTGAGTATTTTTGTAATCTTCGGATAGTTCACTTAATATAGTGTTAAACTCATCACGTTTATTAGAAAGAGTAGTTTGTTTATCTTCCAATTCACTTTTGGCTTGTGATAGAATTTCCTTATCCTCATTATAATCTTGTATTTGAGATTTCAAAGTTTCCATAAGAGCGTTATCATGGCTAGAAATTCTGTTAATGAACTCCATCTTAGATAGAACGTCAAAAAAGTCTGTAGCACCCATCAAAACAGATGCAAAGCTATCATTACCTGATATGTACATTGCTCTAAGGCGTTTTTTAAACTGTTCCATGTTAGTATCGATATTAACTTCCAAAGATGACATTTCATCTTCAAGATAGGAAATATTATCATTTAAAGAACTAATTTCGTCATTTATCATAGAAAGTTGGTCTTCTACATAAGATATATTTTCTTCTTGAAGTTCAATCTTGTTATTTAATATATCTTGATACTGTTGTTTTAAAGTTTCGTCATTTTTAGATTTGTCTAAGTTATCCTTAACGGAGTCAATTTGATTTTGTAAATCTTCAATCTGTTGTTGATTAGCTTTTTTTAAATCTTCCATCTGTTGAATAGAAAGGTTATCATCATCACTAGAAGATGTGGCATAAGTTCCAAAAGTATTGAAAATAGCCATCGAAAAAGCTAATGTTATAATTAGAGTAACATTTTTATTTTTCATAGAAAAATCCTTTCGACATTAAACTTTTATATACTTTTTAGTACTCAATACGCTACCTACAGCACCGATAGTGCAACCCACTGCAATATAGAATATTATAACGTTCCAAAGGACATCATGAAGATTAATAAAGCCACCTATACCTATAACGTTCCAAAGGGACATATCCATGGTTATAACCTTTAAAAGGGAGTTATATCCAAACCAAGTTATAACCAAGGCAAGACCTCCGCCTATTAAACCAGTGGTGAAGCCCTCTACAAAGAAAGGAACTCTTATAAAGAAGTTAGTAGCACCTACATACTTCATGATATTTATTTCTTTTTTCCTCAAAAGAACACTAGCCTTTGTGGTATTAGATATTATTATCATACAAACCACAATTAAGGCTACAAATAACACCGTAGATATCACGGATACAGTCTTTTTTAACTGAGTTAGCATATTAGCGAAATCGTAGGGAGCTTTAACCTTATATATATAGTTTAAAGAGTTTATCTCGGCAACGGTTTGCGATAACTGAGAAGTATCATAGACTTTAATTCTGTAAGTATTAGGCAATGGATTATCACTTCCTAAAGATTCAAAAACCTCTTCAAAGCCACTCATACTTTCGATATAACTCTGCAAAGCCTCTTCTTTAGAGTATAAAGTAACGCTTTCCACGTTATTAATAGATAGCAATTTTTGTCCTAACTCATCAATATCAGTTTGGGTCATATCGTCATTTAAGAAGGCTTCTATTTCATTAGTATCTTCAATGCCACCTATCAACTTATTAACGTTCATGATAAATAGTGTAGAAAATCCTATAAGTAGCAACGATACCGATATTACACATATAGACGCAAAAGCCATCATGAAATTTTTTCTAATATTGTTTAAACCTTGCGATATTAAATAGAATAGATTACTTAAAGTCATATTGCACCTCAAAAGCGTTAGTAAATTCTATAGAATTATCATTATTTATGCTAATTTTAGACTTTTGAACATCATTATTAGCATCTACATAGTCATCAAAGACGATAATTCCATCATCAATATTTATAACTCTGCCACCAAAATATCTAACTATGTCGTGTTCGTGAGTAACCATCAAGATGGTAGTACCACACTTATTGATATTCTTCAACATTTCAACGATTTCATAAGACATATTAGGGTCTACATTTCCAGTAGGCTCATCGGCGATTATAAGTTTAGGGTCATTGGCTAAGGCTCTAGCAATAGCCACTCTCTGTTGTTCACCACCAGATAACTCTGTTGGATAAGATTTCATTTTATCCATTAAGTTTACAAGGTTCAAAACGTAAGGAACTCTTTGCTTGATATACTTATCGGATTTATTAGTAACTCTAAGAACGAATGCAACGTTATCATAGATAGTCATATTAGGAATAAGTCTAAAATCTTGAAAGACGACTCCAATAGTTCTTCTAAACTTAGGAACTTGTCTAGGACGCAACCTAGTCAAGTTGAAGTCATTAACTATTATAGAGCCGTTGTCAGCATCTATTTCTTTAAGCAAAAGTTTTATAAGAGTACTCTTACCTGCACCAGATGAGCCAACTATAAAAGCGAAGTCACCATCATTAATGCGTAGAGTAACATCTTTTAATACGTCCGTACCTTTTTGATATGATGCTGTTACATTAAATAACTCTACCATATAAAAATAACACCTCATTATATAAAGTATATCACAATTTTATGATACTTTTATGAAAATTCATAACAATTAAATTGCCTGACATACTTTGTATATAAACAATAATTAAGTACATCAGGCAGTTATATTTAAAGAACTAAATTTTTAACTTAGAATTTCATAGGATTTGCAGATAGATACTTCTTAACCATTAGAGCAATCTTAAAGATAATTGCATGGTCGAACTCTCTAAGGTCAAGACCAGTCAACTTTTTAATCTTTTCCAATCTGTACACTAGAGTGTTTCTATGAACGAACAACTTTCTTGAAGTTTCGGAAACGTTAAGATTATTTTCAAAGAATCTTTGTATAGTAAATAGAGTTTCATGGTCAAGAGCCTCAATACTACCACGCTTAAAGACTTCTTGTAGGAAAGTTTCGCATAGTGTAGTAGGTAGATGATATATTAATCTAGCAATACCAAGATTATCATAGCTAACTATAACCTTATCGGTATCGAAAACCTTGCCTACTTCTAAAGCAGTTTGAGCCTCTTTAAAAGAACGAGCTAACTCTTTAACACCAGTAACTATAGTACCAATGCCAACGTTTACTCTAGTATAGAACTCAGAACTTAAAGTATCTGCAATAGAACGAGCCAACTTTTCTAAGTCTTTAGACTCTACAGAACTTTTAACCTCTTTAACTAGAACTATATCGGTTTCGGTTATATTAAAGACAAAATCCTTGCTTTTATCTGGGAATAGATTTTGAATAACATCATAAGCAGAAATATCATTAGCAGATACTATTCTAATTAGAAAAGCCACTCTAGAAACTTCAGCATTAAAATGAAGTTCTCTAGCCTTAATAACTATATCACCTGGAAGGATATTATCCAACACTACATTTTTTATAAAATTATTTCTATCGTACTTTTCATCGTAATAAGTTTTAATGTTAGAAAGAGTAATAGCTAAAAGGTTAGCATAACGAGAAGCATTTTCATCAGTACCTTGTACAAAGACAGCGAACTCTGGTTTTTGATGAGTACCAAATGCTCTATAAGTAAAACCATCTCTAACGAAGGTTTCGTGTGGCTCATTTAAATCTATAGATACATATTCCGAAGTAGAACCAATCTTAGTAAGGTCACTACAGGCAATAATAGTAGATTGTTCATCTATAACACCAATAGTAGCATCTATAACATCACGCATTTGGTGAATCATATTTTGGAAAAGCCTATTCGACATTTATGATAACAACTCCCTTTAAACTTTAGTATTATATATATAATCAATATACAGTTAGACTGTCAATCTGTTCATATATTACAAATTAATTATATCATAGTGGTGTGAATTTGTCAACATTTTTTTAACATGGCAATATTGGAATTTCATCATATAACGATATAAAGTAGTTATAGGATTTCTTTAATCAATCAAGCCTCATTCACTCCATTTAGAACATCTATTCAAAGAAAACTTTTGTAATTAAAATTCTTGACTTTAAAAAAAATATATGATATAATATTTAATTAGTTGAATATGGTTCTATTGGAAACGCACATTCTTCCTGAATGATAACGAACAACACATAACAACGTGATTAAGTTTATCAATAGGAGGATTTTTTTATGCCAAAAAACAAATTTCAAGAGGTAATATTCGGGATTATTATGGTAATATTCATGGTTTATGCAATGGTATGCTATAACATATCATTAAGTTTAGGAGGACTTTCCAATAAAGTATTCGTGATGGCACTTTCTGAACTACCTATAATGTGTCCAATAGCATTCATCTTAGAGATGGCTTTTGTAGGGAAAATATCCAAAAAGGTTACTTTCGATATAATAAATCCACAAAAGGATAACCCTTTCTTTATTACAATAATGATATCTTGTGTAACAGTCATATTGATGTGTCCATTAATGAGTTTAGTTGCTACACTGCTATTCAATAGAAGTGTGGAAATTCTTTCTACTTGGATAAAAACTACAGTATATAACTTTCCAATGGCATTATGTTGGCAACTGTTCTATGCTGGTCCAGTAGTTAGGTTTATCTTTAAGAATATATTTAAGGAAAAAAATATTCAAAGTGAAGTAATATCGGAATAAAAAAATCGGAATGAGTTATTAAACCCATTCCGATTTACTATCTATACATTAATCTTTATTGAGGTTTACGTTGCTTTGAGTATTCGTAATAGCCAAATCATCATTAACTACATCGATGTATATAGTAGTGTGTGGTGCTATATCTTTAGAGATAATCTCTTTAGCAACAAGGGTTTCAACCTTACGTTGAATATATCTTTTTAGAGGTCTAGCACCAAACGATGGTTCAAAAGCGTTATCGATAATATACTCTTTAGCCTTATCGGAAACGTCAATAGTAATCTGTTTGTCGTTTAGACGTTTTTGAGTATCTTCTAACATTAGATTGATAATACTTAAAACTTGGTCTTTCTGTAGAGGTTTATAGTAAACTATCTCATCAAGACGATTTAAGAACTCTGGTCTAAAGGATTGCTTTAGTAAAGCATCGACTTTATCTCTAGCCTCTTGAGTAATTTCACCATTTTGAATACCATCTAGTATATAGTGAGAACCTAAGTTAGATGTTAGTATTATTATAGTATTTTTAAAGTCTACGGTTCTACCTTGAGAGTCAGTAATTCTACCATCATCAAGAACTTGTAATAGTATGTTAAAGACATCAGGGTGAGCCTTTTCAATCTCATCAAATAGGACTACAGAGTAAGGTCTACGACGTACTGCCTCAGTTAATTGACCACCCTCCTCATAGCCAACGTATCCTGGAGGAGCTCCTATTAGACGGCTTACAGAATACTTTTCCATATATTCGGACATATCTATACGAACGATATTCTTTTCATCATCGAATAGGCACTGAGCCAAAGCCTTAGCCAATTCAGTTTTACCTACACCAGTAGGGCCTAAAAACAAGAACGAACCTATAGGTTGGTTTGGATTTTGTATACCTGCTCTTGAACGAAGTATAGCTTCTGTAACTTTGGTAACGGCTTCATCTTGACCTATAACTCTCTTGTGTAGAATATCTTCCATGTGTAGAAGTTTTTCACGTTCACCCTCCATAAGTTTAGTTACTGGAATACCAGTCCAACGAGCGACAATCTTAGAAATTTCTTCTTCAGTAACTTTCATTCTTAGTAAAGAACCGTTAGTATGTGCTTGTCCTACCACGTTTTGACATTCAGTTATCTGTTTTTCTAGTTGAGGCATTTGACTATACATAATCTCAGATGCCCTATTATAGTCGCCATCACGTTGAGCCTTTTCCATTTCATGAGTTAATTTATTACGTTGTTCTTTAAGTTCGTTTAACTTATCAATGGAATGTTTTTCATTTTCCCATTTAGCTTTCATCTCTTGGAACTGTTCTCTGTACTTAGCAATGTTAGATTGTACATCTTTTAGACGTTCTTGAGAAATCTTATCATCTTCCTTTTTAAGAGCAGTTTCTTCTATTTCAAGTTGCATAATCTTACGGGATATCTCATCTATTTCAGTAGGCATAGAGTCTATTTCAGTTTTAATCATAGCACAAGCCTCATCTACAAGGTCTATAGCCTTATCTGGAAGAAATCTATCAGTGATATACCTATTAGATAGTGTTGCAGCAGCAATAATAGCGTTATCAGTTATTTGAACGCCATGGAAAAGTTCATAACGTTCCTCAATACCTCTCAATATAGATATAGTATCTTCAACGGTAGGTTCTGCGACGTATACAGGTTGGAAACGTCTTTCAAGTGCTTGGTCTTTTTCGATGTACTGTCTGTATTCATTTAGAGTAGTCGCACCTATGCAATGGATTTCACCTCTAGCTAACATAGGTTTTAATAGGTTACCAGCGTCCATAGCACCCTCGGATTTACCTGCACCTACTATAGTGTGTAACTCATCTATAAATAGGATAATCTTACCTTCCGATTTTTTAACCTCTTGAAGTACAGCTTTAAAACGTTCCTCAAACTCACCACGATACTTAGCACCAGCAATTAAAGCACCCATATCCAAAGAAAATACTTTTCTATCTTTAAGAGTAGCAGGGACATCGCCTTTTACGATACGCAAAGCCAAACCCTCAGCGATAGCAGTCTTACCAACACCAGGTTCACCAATTAATACTGGATTGTTCTTAGTCTTTCTTGATAGTATTCTAATAACGTTTCTAATTTCGTTATCTCTGCCAATAACTGGGTCTAACTTGTTATTTTGAGCAAGTTCAACCAACTCTTGACCGTACTTTTTAAGAACGTCATAGGTTTCTTCTGGATTTTGATTATCTACAGTTCTATTACCCCTAACAGATTTCAACACGGTTAAGAACTTCATTTTATCTATATTAAACTCTTTAAAAATTCTATTTACGTTACTATTAGGCATTTCCAATAGAGCCAAAAAGATATGTTCTACAGATACAAAACTATCTTCCATATTTTTAGCTTGATTTTCAGCCTCTAAGAAAGTATTTTCTACTTGTTGAGTAATATATACCTTTCCAGCCTCGTGACCACTGCCACTTACGGCAGGTAGACCGTCAACAATCTTGTTTAGTTCACTTAGAAAACTTTTAACGTTTACGTTCAACTTTTGTAATAGTTGAGGTATTAAGCCATCTTCTTGTTGAGTCAACGCCAAAAGTATATGTTCTTGTTCGATATTCATAGAACTATGCTGAATAGCTATAGATTGAGCAGTCTGTACAGCCTCTAAAGATTTTTCAGTAAATTTATTAACGTTCATAAGTCCTACTTCCTTTCTTTTACCAGATTACTATTCCTTTTGATAAATATTTCTCATAGATGTTTTTAATGGCAGTTAAATCGTTTGGATTTTTAAAGTAATGTTTCAAGGCAGTATCAAAAGTGTGAATATATTCACTTATAGCCATTCCTACATCACTTGATGTAGAGTTAAACACTCTAGTAAACTTACCCACTTCAATAAGATAAGATATCTTGTTATTAGAATAAGTACTTTCCAACCTAGCCCACACATTAAAGAAACTATCTATAAGTTCAAGTAACATTTGATTTTGAGTTCTAAAAGTTACTTTAAGTTGTCCGATGCCATCATTAGAGTTTCTAAAAAGTTCAACCGAATACTTTACGGTAGGACGATATTTATACTTTATAGAACTTCTAATATACATAAGGCTATCGGATTGCCTTTTTTGTATTTGATAACATTCTTCAAACATAAGTTTTTTTATCTCATTAAAGATGCTATCCATACGTTTTTCAGGTGTGATTAGACTAACCTTTTCTGCTAATATTTGATTAATCAAATTTGAACGGCTAGTATTTAATGAATATGCCATATTATCTATAGCCTCAATGACATCATCGCTAAGTACTAGACTATATACGCTACGTTTCAAAACTCTCACCACCTTTTAAATAATATTATATCACTAATTAAGAATTTGTCAAGTAAATTATATAAAAACATCAACGAATTTTAAATTAAAAATTAGTGCAATCTGCACAAAATTGGTTTTTGACTATCATTATAGATAATCCTTTAAAGTTTAAAAGTAATATGGTAATATTTTAGTATTAAAAAATTCAAAAGCCGTCATTTTTTTGGATAAGTAGGTATTTACATTAATTAATTAAAATGATATAATATAAAGTGCAAATTAATGAAAGGTAGGTTTTATTAATGAACAGATTAAAAGTGGTTATATGTGGAAAAGAATATGCACTTCAAACTAAAGAAGATGCAACTTATGTATACAATCTAGGTAGAGCTTTAGAAAAAAAAATAAATAGTATTGTGGAAACTAATAATGTTTCAGCTTATAACGCATCGGTTATGGTAGCACTATCCCTATTAGATGATTTAAAACACTTAGATAAAGAACTATCTAAATTGCAACAGTCTTGTGCTGAGGTGGATAAGATTAAAGACCAACGTGATACAGCGTTCAGAGAAATTAAAAGATTAAATGCTAAAATTACTCAACTAGAGGACTCTCAAAGGTTTAAAGAGTTGGGTGGAGTTATTCCAGAATATTATACTAATAATAACAATAAAAATTCTAAAAAGTAGATAGTGAGATTTTATTATGATTAAACCAAAAATATTAGCACCCGCTGGAAGTCCTGAAACTCTACAGGCTGTCTTAGATTGTGGTGCAGATGAAGTATATATTGGTGGAAAATGTTTTTCAGCACGTCAAAATGCCACAAACTTTTCCATTGATGAAATTAAACAATCGGCTGAAAAGTGTCATATGTACGGTGCTAAGTTGCATGTTGCAGTAAATACCATACTCTTTGATACTCAACTTAATGAGTTTGCTGAGTATATAAAATCTTTAACAGATGCTAAAGTCGATGCCCTTATAGTTCAAGATTTAGGTGCTTTAGATATCATTAAAGAAGTATCCCCTAATATGGAACTTCATGCGTCCACTCAAATGACTATACATAGCATGAACGGTGCTTTATTAATGCGTGATTTGGGTTTTAAAAGAGTAGTACTATCTAGGGAACTAGATAAGAAAACTATTCAAGAGATATCCAGTTTAGGCATAGATACCGAAATTTTTGTACATGGTGCTTTGTGTATGTCGGTATCAGGACAGTGTTATATGTCTGCTATGATAGGTTCAAGAAGTGCCAACCGTGGATTGTGTGGTCAACCTTGCAGATTGCCTTTTTCAGCTTGTGACAACAAAGATAATCATGCGTTATCTTTAAAAGATATGTCACTAATACAACACGTTCAAGATTTTATCGACATGGGAATAACATCTTTAAAGATTGAAGGTAGAATGAAACGCCCAGAATATTCAGCGTGTGCAGTATCGACATTAAAAAACGCCTTAGATGGACTTCCTTTTGATATAGATACTTTAAAATCGGTATTCTCAAGGGGTGGTTTTACAGATGGCTACTATACTGGCTCAAGAACTAATATGTTCGGAGTGCGTTCCAAAGAAGATGTTATATCTGCGGAAGACGTTCTACCAAAGATTAGAGAAACTTACAGAAAAGTTAGAAAAGTTTCTAACCTTAACTTTTCGCTATCTATTGAGGAAGATAAACCTACTACTCTAATCGCTACAGATGAGATGTGTTCCTATTCAGTATATGGAGAAGTTCCAGTTAAGGCTATAAATAAACCTTTGGATTACTCCATGGCTGAAAAACAGATATCTAAGTTAGGTGGAACTATCTACAACTTCAACGGATTATCTTTTGAACCAAATAAGACCTTAACACTGTCAGCATCGGCATTAAACGAAATGCGTCGCCAATTGATATCTAACATTAATGCCGACAGAGTTCATAGGAATGAACCTATATTGAAAGTTAATAATAACTTTAAGTTACAACTTCCAAATAGATTACAAACCTCTAAAAACTTGGATATTAGACTTAGAGTAAGAAATTTTAATCAATTGAGTAACATTAATCTGCAAGATATCAACTATATAATACTTCCTTTAGATAGTATTATATCACAAAAAGACATACCATCTAACATTATAAGTAAGATTGTTGTACAACCTCCTAGATTTATTCAAAATGAGTTTGAAACTATAGAAAAACTTTCACAAATATTTTCAATAGGCATAAGACATCTAATGTGTAACAATTTAGCGTATATAAATATCGGTAATAGGCTAGGCTACAAATTGCATGGAGATTTTGGCTTAAATATGGTTAATAGTCTTGCAATAGATACCTTAAAACGTCTTAACTGTATGGATACTATAGTATCTTTTGAACTAAAGCTATCCCAAATAGATGCCCTTAACAAGAACATTCCAATAGGCTTGGAGGCTTATGGACGTTTACCTCTTATGCTGGTTAGAAACTGTCCTATAAAAAATGAGGTCGGTTGTAAAGAGTGCCATCATAGTATTTCCGATAGAACTAATAGAACGTTTCCAGTATACTGCACCGATGGATATTCTGAGATATTCAATGCCGAAGTTATGTCTATTGCAGATAGATTGGACAGCATAAATAATATAGATTACTATGTGTTATCTTTTGTGAACGAAACTTCTAACGAAGTTGCTAACGTAATTAAAGATTTTAAAAATAGATGCAAAATGGGTTCTACAAAAGGTCTATACGTCAGAGGAATTATATAACTATAACTTGGAAAGGAAAGATTACGTTAGAATGAAGTTTACTAAAAAAGGATTTGTTTTTGGAGTATTAATAGTATCCGCATTAGCAATAGGTTCAGTAATAATAAAGTTTGTCGGTCCTAGTAGTTGGCTAGGAACTTGTATACAGTTAGGAATATCTAACGGTGAACCTCTAGTGTTAGATTTAATAGCTATTAAATTAACCTTTGGCTTAACTTTGAATATCGGAGTAGCTCATATAGTTATGTTAATAATGGCTATTATAGTATATCCGTTTATTTCAAAAAATTTAGATGGTTAAAATTTTTATCTTGAAAGGGGATTCTTAATGTATAGAGATATAGGTATAGATTTAGGTACATCTAATACTTTAGTCTATGTTAAAAATAAAGGTATAATTATAAGAGAACCATCTGTAGTTGCAGTAAACACTTATACCGAAAGAGCAAGTTACGTTGGTCAAGAAGCTAAAGATGTAATAGGTAGAACCCCTGGTTCTATAGTAGCAGTTAAACCTATAGAACACGGTGTAATCGCCGACTTCGATATAGCAGCAGTAATGTTAAGAGAGTTTATCGGTAGAGCTTTAAAAGGTTCGCTATTTACTAAGGCTAGAGTTTGGATATCTATTCCATCTGAGATAACTCCCGTAGAACGTAAAGCAGTTAGAGAATCTACTGAGTATGCGGGTGCTAAAAAAGTAACTCTAATTGAACAGCCTATGGCTGCTAGTATAGGTGCAGGTCTACCTATAACCGAGGCTATGGGTAACATGATTGTAGATATAGGTGGTGGTACTACTGAAGTAGCATTAGTATCTATGGGAAGTGTAGTAGTATCTAAATCCATTAGAGTCGGTGGCGATGAGATGGACAACGCTATAATAAGTTTTATAAAAAGAAAGTACAATCTGCTTATTGGCGAACGCACTGCCGAAGAATTAAAAAAAGCTATAGGTTCGGCATACCCTCTAGACAGAGAAGAAGAAGCTGAAATTAGTGGTAGAAACTCAATAAACGGTCTACCTGAAAATATTACCATTACTTCTGCTGAAATTAGAGATGCTCTTTCTGAACCTCTTTCTAAGGTAATAGAGGCTATTAAGAATACTTTAGAAAAAGTTCCCCCTGAACTAAGTGCAGATATAATAGAAGAAGGTATTAGAATTACTGGTGGTGGTGCTGTTTTAAGGGGTATCGATAGTTTAATCAATCGTGAAACTGGTATTCCTGTATTTAGAGCAGAGTATCCTATGGATTGTGTAGTTAAGGGTATCGGCAAGGTTATGGAAAATCCTAACAAGTACCGATACGCCGTTAGCGAAGAACCTAGATATATTTAATATCTTGGATACTATAACTTTTTTGAATAGAGGTGACTCGTTTTTGAAGGAATTTTTCCATAGCATTAAGTTTAAGGTTATACTATGTATAATAGTTCTACTAGTTGGAATGGGCGTATATACTCTAACTAATGAGGGTAGAGCGTTTTTGGTATCCCAAGGAGTGTACACTCTTTTTGAACCAGTATTAAACGTTACTTCATCTATTTCCGATAGTATTTCCCATAATGTAGATGCAATTTTGAACTCTAAAGAATACTACAACGAAAATCAAAAACTTAAACAAGAAGTATATGACCTTAATGAACAGTTAGCCGATTATCAAAATGCTAAAAAAGAGTTGGAAGAATTAAAAAAGTTCGTTGGTATAAAAGAGGATAATCCTACTTATGAACTATCTGCACCATGTAATATAATAGCAAAGTCATCTACCGACCCGTACTGCACATTCACCATAGATAAGGGCTTAGAAGATGGCATAGCTCTATACGACCCAGTAGTTACAGGCAGTGGGTTAGTGGGTATGATTTCTGAAATCGCTGAAAGTTATTCAATAGTAACTACAGTACTTTCTCCAGATATCTCAATAGGTGCTATGTCTGTAAACTCTACCGATGTTGGTATAGTTCAAGGTACTGCTCCCGAAAGCGTTAAAAATCTTACTAAGATGATGTATCTTGATAAGGATAATAAAGTATCTGTAGGCGATATAGTAGCGTGTTCGGGTAACAGTGGAACTTTTCCAAAAGGATATCTAATAGGCAAAGTCAAGGAAGTAGGTGTTGAAGATACTGGTCTTTCAGCTTACGCTATAGTAGAACCTTTTGTAAATATCGATAAGTTGACCTCTGTTATAGTAATAACTAACTTTGATGGACAAGGAGTAGGTGGCAACTCATGAGGTTTAAATTTAAAAAGTATAACAATATAAAGTTTAAGCCAATATACTCTGCAAAAGCCGAAAAAGATAGACTTCTTATGATATTACAGTTTATAATAGTATCTATTTTGATAGTATTATCTTTTATCATTGCTTGTAGCGGATTTTATTCAAAACCCATACTATTTATACCTATAGCCATAACTTTAGCCATATTCTTTGAAGATGAATTAAAATCTGCATTAGTAGGTGGTCTATGTGGAATACTCTTAGATATAGCCTACCATAGATTATTCGGTTTTAATGGAGTTCTATTGTTAATATTTTGTGTAGTTACTACACTTTTATTTAAGAACTATCTTAAACCTATGTTTATAAACGGTGTGATATTCGTTAGTCTAGCCACGTTGGTTCAAGGATTTTTAGACTATTTTTTCTATTACAAGTTGTGGTATTCTAACGTATCTAAGATAGTTTTCTATAACAATACATTGCCATCTTGTATTATGACGGTATTATGTATACTGTTTATATATCCGTTGATAAAGTGCATTAGAACTAAATTAGTGGCAAAGTAGTCAAATTTGTGAAAGGAATGATACTTACTTAATGAACTTTAAAAAGATATCCAATGGTATTAGACTTACAATAACAATCTTGTTAGTATTAGCATCTTTGGTGTTTGCAGGAATAAAACTTATGCGAATACAAGTAGTAGATAGTCAAGAGTATTTAGAAACTTATGACAACTATCAAACTGTAGAACAACCTATTACTGCCTTTAGAGGCGAAATAGTAGACGTTAATGGTAAGAATATAGTATCTAATAAGTTGGGCTTTGATGTCATTGTAGATAAGTCAATGTTTCCATCTAACTTAAAAGAGGGAAATAACATTCTAATACAAACCGTTGAACTTGCTAACGAATACAATTCCACTTGGGAGGATACTCTGCCTATAACCATGACTCAACCTTACGAGTTCACTACTCAATCGGAAACCGAATTGAAAAGTTTAAGAAGTAAGTTGGGTGTAAATGTATATGCCTCTGCTGAAGACTGTATGTACAAGTTAATTAAAGACTATGAAATATCTACAGATTACACTCCAACCCAACAGAGAACCATCGCAGGTATTAGATACGAAATGGAACTTAGAGGTTTTTCTATGAAAAATAGATTTACTCTCTTTCAAGATGTCGACAGACAAGCTGTAACTAATATTAAAGAACTCTCTTTAAAACTAAAGGGCGTGGATATAATCGAGGAGGCTATTAGAGAGTACTCACAAGTAGACGTTCTACCTCATGAGATAGGCTTTGTAGGACCTATATACGCCGAAGAAGCCGACCACTACAAAGAGTTAGGCTACGATTTAACTGAAACTGTCGGAAAGACTGGTATAGAAAGTGGTATGGAAGACGTTCTTAAAGGTAAAGAGGGTACTAGAAAGGTTACTCTACTTAACGATTTAGTAGTATCTTCTGAAGTTTCACAAGAGGCCACCTCTGGAAACACCGTCAAATTGACTATAGATAGTGAGTTCCAAAAAGAAATACAAGGAGTTCTTGAAGACTTTTTAGTATATCTTGATAGTGCTCATGATGGAAAGTATTCTAGTGCTAATGCAGGGGCTCTTGCCGTACTAGATGCCAAAACTGGTGCAGTATTGGCTCTGGCGACTGCTCCGACGTACACTCTTGATGAGTATGACACTAACTACAGAGAGTTAATGGAAGATAAATCTTTGCCACTACTAGACAGAGCTACTGATGGTTTATATCGACCAGGTTCATGTTTTAAGACCGTAACGGCTACGGCAGGTCTAAACGAAGGCAAAGTAACGGGATACAGTACATTCTACTGCGGACGTAACTACTACTATCATGGATTGACTGTCCATTGTACTGGATTTCATGAGAACATATCCGTTACTAGAGCGATACAAGTATCTTGTAACATATACTTTTATAATCTAGTGCAGTTGTTAGGTGCAGATACTCTTAGTAAGTATGCGAACTTATACGGCTTAGGAACTAACTTAGGTTTAGAAAGTGGTGATACTCAAGGATATCTTGCAAACCCCGAAACCTTTGAAAACTTAGGTATGCTTTGGACATCGGGACAACTTTTACAAGCTGGAATAGGTCAATCGGAGATTGCAGTAACTCCTTTACAGATGGCAGTAACTGCTATGACTATCGCAAATGAGGGCGTTAGATACAAACCATATCTTGTAGATAGCATTTGGGACTACTCTATGAATAAGTGTATATCTAAAACCGAACCTACAATAGCATCTAAAATAGACTTAAACTACGACTACGTTTATGACTTCATTGAAAACGGTATGATTAAAGCCAGTCAAAACACTCCAAATGGAGAATACTCATTAAATGGTTTAGGTTACGATGTAGCTATCAAGACTGGTACTCCGCAATCTGCTAGAGGTACAGATAGTTCTTTTATAGGTTATGCTCCTGCCGATAATCCACAAGTTGCCTTTGCTGGTATCGTGGAAGGTGGAGAATACTCTAAGTACATGGTTAGAAAAATCTTAGACGTTTATGATAAATATTACGGTATAGATTAATATTTCTTTATAATATTAATTAATAGTATATTTCTAGTGATATTGCATAAATATTTTATTAAGACTAATTGCAAATTTCCGATTTTCCTACAAAAACTTGACTTTACTAATAACATTGTGTTACAATAATACTGAAGTGATATTAACATATATATAATTAATGTTTAATAACCAACTCATATTTTTAGAAAGGAGTATGTTTTTGTATGCCTAAAGTAATTGCAGTTACATCTGGTAAAGGTGGTACTGGAAAGTCTTCCATATGTTCAGGTTTAGGATATGCTCTTGCTAAGCAAGGCAACAGAACTCTTATCATTGAACTGGATTTCGGTCTTAGATGTATGGATATTATATTCGGTATGAAAGACGTTCAATATGATGTTTCTAGTGTACTAGACGGCGAATGTGATATACATACTGCTATAAGACAAACATCTTTAGCGAGTAATCTATATTTGCTATGTGCTCCAAAAGACCCATTCTACACGGTTACGGCTGAACAGATTACTCAAATATGTCAAGAGATTAAAAAGTACTATGACTATATCATCATAGATACTGGTGCAGGTATTAACTCCCATGTGTTTGATATAGTCGCTGAAAGTAACTTAATATTAGTAGTTACCACTCCCGACCCTATATGCGTCCGTGATGCTCGTATGATGTCCGATGCTTTCTACACTAGAGGAAATAAACGTCAAAGGTTAATCATAAATAAAGTTTCTAAAAATGCTATAGGATATTCATTTATACGTGACTTGGACGAAATTATAGATACTATTGGAGTTCAACTAATTGGTGTAATACCAGAAGATTTTCAAATAGTAGCATCTACTGGAACTGGTCAACCTATTCCAAGTGGAAGTCCTAGCTTAATGGCTCTTGAGGCTATTGCAAAACGTATTCAAGGTGAAGAAGTTCCTTTAACTATTAAATAGATGGATACCTATTCATATCTGTTTTATATAATATTAAATTACTGGTCGTTATAATGTACTATCAATAGATTATATAAGGTTGCAATTATAACCTACACATACGGTAGGAACTACCGAATTTTAAGCTTGTGGAGTTCATATAAGACTAAAAAAATTAGCTTTGAACTATGAAACAAGAAACTCTAGTATTTATATGCTAGAGTGGTTCACATTATAGAAAGGAATTTTTATTATGAATATTGCTCTTATAGCTCATGATGCTAAAAAAGAACTTATGGCTCAATTTTGTACTGCATATTGTGGAGTACTATCTAGGTACAACCTATGTGCCACTGGCACTACTGGTAAGATTGTTAGTGAGGCTACTGGTCTATCCATTAAAAGATATCTTAGTGGTAAGCAAGGTGGTGGCGAACAGATATGTTCCCGTATATCTTGCAACGAAATAGATTTACTTCTATTCTTTAGAGACCCTATTAATCCTAAGGCATCTGAACCTAACGATATGAACCTATTACGTCTTTGTGATGTCCATAACATACCTGTTGCTACTAATATAGCTACTGCTGAAGCTCTTATCTTAGCTTTAGATAGAGGTGACTTGGATTGGCGTAAGGTTGGTACTCCAAACCTTACTTAACGGTTTGGTATGATGTTTCAAGCATCTGTATTTTAGTTTGTACGGAACACCTCTAGTATGTCAAGGCGTTCCGTATTTGTGTTATATGTGTGAGGTGATTTTGTAACTATGAAAATATTAGTGCTAGATGATGTGCCATTTATGTATCCCGATGGTATGAACTCTATAGAAGAATTTTTGGACTACGTTAATGAAAATTTTTACAGTTTTATTCCACTTAATGAACTTAGTACTGAAAATTGTGTATATCCTTACTTTGTTGAAGATGATATATCTACTAGATATATTAATATATCATTAATAAAATCTTTCTCGGAAGATGATGTTGAACTACTCTCTCGTTATGAGTACGACGAACGCTTAAAAGAACTCCAAGAGATAATTTGCATACATTGTGCTAACTATGAGGAAAATCCTAATGGCGATAACTTAGAAGGTCATAGAGATGAAATGCGTTTAGATGGTCATTGTCCTTACTTTACTCCCATAGATAATGACGATGATGAGTTCGACTACACCGACCAAGATTACAGTTTTTAGGAGGTTTTTATATTATGGCTCTTTCAATTAAAAGACCCTTGGGTACTGAGGATATAGTTCCTCAAAATATTAATAAGTGGAACACTGTCGAAACTATAGTTAAAGATACTGCTACAACTTTCGGCTTTAAAGAAATTAGAGTTCCTACTTTTGAAAGTACTGAACTTTTTGAACGCTCTGTTGGTGATACTACCGATGTAGTTCAAAAAGAAATGTACTCTGTTATTGCTAAAGAAAGTAAGTTCACACTTCGTCCAGAGGGTACTGCTGGAACTATTCGTGCTATGGTGCAAAACGGTCTACTTAACGATGCCCTACCACAAAAAGTATTCTATGTGCTATCATGTTTTAGACACGAACGCCCTCAAGCTGGTAGATTAAGAGAGTTCCACCAATTTGGTGTTGAAATGGCAGGAAGTCAATCGCCATATGCCGATGCAGAAGTTATTTCACTAGCAAAGTCCATAATCGATAGAGTAGGATTAAAAAATATAGTATTAAATATAAACTCCATAGGTTGTCCAACTTGTAGAGCTAACTATCACAAGGCATTAAAAGAGTTCTTTTCTACTAAGTCGGAGTGCCTTTGCGATACTTGTAAATCACGTTTAGACAGAAACCCTATGAGAATTTTAGACTGTAAAAGTCCAATATGTTCCGATATAGGCAAAGATGCTCCAGTAATCTTAGACTATCTTTGCGAAGATTGTAGCAATCACTTTGAAAAGCTAAAGAGCATACTAACTAATATGGGTATAGAATACTCTGTAAATCCTAGAATAGTTCGTGGTCTTGATTACTACACTAAGACCGTCTTTGAGTTCGTTACTACGGATATAGGTTCTCAAGGCACTGTTTGTGGTGGTGGTCGTTATGATGGTCTTATTGAACAGTTAAGTGGTAAACACGTTCCAGCCCTAGGCTTTGCAATGGGTTTAGAAAGAGTAATCTTAACTATGGAAAATCAAGGTTGCGAATTTATGGAAAATTCAAATTGCGAATTGTATATTGCTCCTATGGGCGATACTGCTAAGGACAAGGCTGTAGAACTTGCAAGTAATCTAAGAACAGAAGGTTTTCTAGTTGAGTATGATATCATGGATAGAGGTATTAAGGCTCAAATGAAGTACGCCAATAAGTTAAATGCTAAGTTTGTCTTAGTTATTGGTGATAACGAAATACAAAGTAATTCTGCTAAGTTAAAGTTCATGACTACTGGTGAGGAATTTCCTATCACTCTTGATGATTCTTTCTATGAGAAGTTTTCATCTATGTATATGGCTAATATGTTATCCGATGAGGATTAATATACATGGAAACTATTAATATTTCTGTAATGATTGCGTGTTTAATATGCGTAATCATTACTACTTTAGTACCACTGATAGTATCCATTATAATGTTAGTGCGTAAAAAATGGAACGTTACACCGTTCTTTATAGGAGTTCTAGCATTTTTTATATCCCAGATTGTATTAAGAATACCTTTGTTAAATATACTATCTAACGTATCTAAGGAGTTCACCACTTTTTATAGTTCCATACTGGGAACTATCTTAATAGGAGGCTTATCTGCTGGACTTTTTGAGGAAACTGCTAGACTAATCGGTGCTAAGATAGTATCTAAAAAAGATGCCCTAACCTTTAAAGATAGCCTATCTTTTGGATTTGGTCACGCACTATGTGAAGTAGTTCTGTTAGTAGGTTTAACTCAATTTTCTAATTTGATAGTCTACTTTATGATTAATGCTGGTAACTTTCATGATATAATGATATCTAGTGGTATTAAAGAAAGTCAATATGCACAATACTTGCAACAATATACATCTGTACAAGCCATAGATTACGTTTATAGTTTAATAGAAAGATGTAGTTCTGTTATGTTTCATGTTATGAATACTATTCTAGTGTTCTATGGAGTAAAATCTAAAAAGTACTGGTTCTATCTACTAGCGATACTTTTACATACTATATTTAATTCAATAGCAGTTTTAATCGGTTCTTATTGTGGATATCTAGTAACCGAAATAGTACTATTGATATTCTCTACTATAGGACTAACTCTTACTATAAAAAAACTAAAAAAAGATTTGTAATCAAAGAGGTATATAATGTCAAAACATAAGAAAAAGAAATCTATTAGCAAAAATGGAGAAGTATTCATATCGCCAATAGCTTTGTTGATAGGTATAGTATGTGTTATAGTATTCTCAATATTTGTAATTATATCAATAGTACAGAAATCCTATGGGATAGCAATAGGATTTGGAATATTTGTTCTATTAGGTTTAATACTAATAATTGCCTTCATAAATTGCAGAATATATTATGAACCTAATCAATTTACATATAAGAACTTTTTTGGTGTGAAACGTATCTACAAGTATAACGAAATCACTGGAATAAAATATGGTACTAGTGATACTGTTATCTATGTTGGAAAGAAAAAAATCTTAGTGGATAGCATGGCGGATAGTAAAGATTTCCTTAGATTAGTAAACTCCAAAACTAGAAACAATAAAAATTTTAATCAAGTAAAAGAAAAGCTCTTTAATGATAATGTTTATAATCCAGAGGAGTTTATATTTGGATTTTCAATAGTGCCAATATTTGCAATCGCCTTGATGCTAATTATAAACATATCGTATAAACCCATAAAACTAGAGGATTTAAACTATATCACTACACAAATAACCGATTATAAACCATTTATCGATGAAGATGGTAACAATAGTATCCTACTATCAACTAATGGATATCCTAAAGATATAATAATATATTCATATGAGGAACTTATAAAAAAATTTTCACAGTTTGAAAGTGCCGTATCTAGTGGGGTGGAGTTTAATATCTACTTTGATAAATCCGTTGAAGATTTTGAAAGTAGTGGTACAGGTGTAGATATACTTTCTGATATCAATGGAAATATCTACATCTCATTAGATAGCACTAACGCTAGAGATAAAGAAAATCTTACTACTGTAAATATCATGATGTCAATACTATTGGTGTTTTCAATAATCTTTATGTTAATATCATTCTATATAATTAGCCATGCTGATAGGTTTCCTAGGGCTATTAGATGGTTAGTTAAAGAAGATTATATCAAGCATAAAAATTTTTAAATCGGTTGAAATAATAACCACTAAGTGATATAATATATCTTGAATTAAGTCCAAAATGGATAATATCAATTAAAAAAATCGGAGGTTTATATTATGGCTGATAATATGAAAGGTCTAAAACGAACCAACTATTGTGGCGATGAGTTTGAAATCGGCAAAGAAGTGGTAGTTGGAGGTTTCGTTCAACGTGTTAGAGATATGGGAGGTAATCTAATATTTATAGTTCTTAGAGATAGAACTGGTAATATTCAATTAGCTTTCAACGATGCTACCGATAAGGCTCTATTAGAGAAGGCATCTACTTGTAAAAGTGAATACGTTCTAATGGCTAAAGGAGTAGTTCAAGAGCGTTCAAGTAAGAACTTAAAAATAAAAAATGGAGATATTGAAATCTTAGTTACAGATTTAAGAATTCTAGCTAAAGCACAAACTCCACCTTTTGAAATAACTAACGATACTAAAACTAATGAGGAACTACGTTTAAAGTACAGATATCTTGATTTAAGACGTGAACCTCTACAAAAAAACATAATCATGCGTCATAAGATTGCTCAATGTGCTAGAGAGTACTACTATGCTAACGGCTTCTTAGAAATTGAAACTCCTATGATGATGAAATCTACTCCAGAGGGTGCTAGAGATTACTTAATACCATCAAGAGTGCATAATGGAAAGTTCTATGCTTTACCACAATCACCACAAATTTACAAGCAACTTCTAATGATATCTGGATATGATAAGTATATTCAACTTGCAAGATGTTTCCGTGATGAAGACCTTAGAGCAGACAGACAACCAGAATTTACTCAAATAGACCTTGAAATGTCCTTTGTAGACGTTGAGGATATCTTGGAAAGTACTGAGGGATTTGTACACTATCTATTTAACAAGGTTTTAAATATAGATATCCCTACTCCCCTACCTAGATTGACTTACACTGAAGCTATGGAACGCTACGGCTCAGACAAGCCCGATACTCGTTTCGATATGGAAATTCAAAATATTACTGATATCGTTAAGGATATCGACTTTGTAGTATTTAAATCTGCTATTGAGGTTGGTGGTTCAGTAAGAGCAATCGTATGCAAGGATAGTGCAAAGACTCTAACTAGAAAAGAAATAGACAAACTCACCGAACAAGCTAAAGGCATCGGAGCAAAAGGCTTGGCATACATTCGTTGGGCAGATGAAACTCCAAACTGTTCTTTTAAGAAGTTCTTAAAAGATGGTGAACTAGACAATATCTTAAATAGTTTAGATGCTAAACAAGGCGATGTCATTCTAATAGTAGCCGATAAGAACAAGATTGTACTCCCAACCCTTGGTGCTTTAAGATTAACTGTCGCTAAAAAGTTAGATATAATAGATAACTCTAAATGGAACTTCCTTTGGATTACTGAATTTCCATTCTTTGAGTATGATGAAGATACTCAACAGTATGTAGCAATGCATCACCCATTTACTATGCCACTAGATGAATGTATCCAATATTTAGATACTGCTCCAGAAAAAGTGTTTGCCAAGGCTTACGATTTGGTTTTAAATGGTATTGAGCTATCATCTGGTTCTATGCGTATTACAGACTACGAACTTCAACAGAAAATGTTCCAATCTTTAGGTTTAACCGATGAGGAAATAGAGGCAAAGTTTGGTTTCTTAGTTGAGGCTTATAAGTATGGTGCTCCACCACATGGTGGCTTAGGTATTGGTTTAGATAGACTATCCATGTTAATGTGTGGTTGTGATAGCCTTAGAGATGTCATTGCGTTCCCTAAGGTTCAAAACGCTACAGAGTTGATGTCACAATGTCCATCACCAGTAGACCAAGAGGCTCTTGATGTCCTTGGAATAGACGTGGTTAAAACTGAACAAGAATAGTATCGGTTATATAGGGAATACTCATATTAGAGTATTCTCTATATGTATATTAGTTAAAAATAACACAAAAAATATTTTAAAACTATTGAATTTCTATCTAAGTTGTGATATAATCTACTTAACAAATGTTATATTGGCAAAAAATATATATTGTTGATAATCGAAAGGAGTTTTAACCTATGAAAGAAGTATTAGGAATTTTATGTGCAGCAGTATCTGTATTAGCAGCAGTAGTAGCCGTAGATGCTATGAATAAATGTGCTGACGCAGAAGATAAAAAGTCTAAAAAAAATGATAAAAAATCTAAAGATGTAGAATGTTCTTGTTGCGATTGCGACGATATAAACGATTGTTGCGACTGTTTCGATGATGTAGACGTTGAAGATATCGACGATGTTGAAATATGTTCCGATATTAACGATGTTATCGCAACCGATGACGATGTTGTTCCAGAGGTTAATATCGAAAAAGATGAAAAATCTACTGAGGATACTAAAACTGACAAAGATAAAGATTAATTGTTATATTAAAGAAATCTCAAGATATTTTTTAAAATTTCTTGAGATTTCTTTTTGTTAGCAATCCACATATTTTTGTGCTTTTTTAGAAATCTCAAAAAAAAATTGAAATTTTTCAAAATTTTTTTCAAAAAACGCTTGACAAATTCAAAATTATGTAGTATACTATAATAGTCGCAAGGAGATAAGACAGAAAAACTTAAAAATACACGATGTTTCGAGGCGTAACTCAGTTTGGTAGAGTGCTTGGTTTGGGACCAAGATGCCGCAGGTTCAAGTCCTG